>Ga0157362_1000024_pt1:5000-42203 | contig 42203 bp, 25 predicted proteins | sample AttlaeALBM3_FD_111480 | JGI IMG/M metagenome (GOLD analysis project Ga0157362, IMG submission 111480) | Fungus gardens microbial communities from leaf cutter ant in Ribeirão Preto, State of São Paulo, Brazil - Atta laevigata ALBM3 | ecosystem: Host-associated > Fungi > Mycelium >... | reverse complement strand
CGAGTCAGTCCTTCGTTCAGATTTCAGATTCGCATATCAAGACCGAGTGGGAAAGGCACTACCCACTTTCTGGTGGGGTGAAGGGCGCGGTCTGACAAAAGGATCTCATCGGTAAAGACTAGTTACCGCCCCGTGGGTCCTATTCAAAGCATCGAGCAGTACAGGAAACATCTAAACATGAAGGGGAATAAGCAGCGCTCTTGTCTGCCATAGTTGTTGTACGAGTAATAGGAGGTTGAATCAGAAGAGGACAAGGAAGTGACATCTAATCTAATAGTAGAGGAAAGGGCAACTGCAAGAGTAAGAGCTGCTACTGTACCAGCGCTTGGGCATGAAGTTAGCTTTCAAACAGACTCGTAGTTAGAAATCGTCTGCTGCCTCAACTATCGATATCTTATCTTCTCCCTCTTTCAAACGGGCCGAAAGCATCAAAAGAGTTCGGTAGAAATGCAGTTCTTATTAAGGAGGATCCGGAATTCGTTTCTTTATTCATCTGCACCCGACACCAGTAGTTGATTCTATGCTATCTCTCCTCTTAACTGGGCATATTCCTTCTATTCATTGCCTGCTGTTCCTTCCTCGGACATCCATTCCGGTAAGAAATAGCTAGATTCGAGAGCAGTAGAAGCTTCTTCTCCAACTGTAGCATAGGGCACGATGTCACTTCTTATCCTAGTATCAGTCTTAGAGCAAGAAGTTCCTCTATCAAAGAGCGGTTACGCATTCAGAAAGAGCTGTTATTCCACAAGACCGGTAATTCCTTATCCGTAAAGCAGTCGACGCAGGAAATCCAGTGACGAAAGGCAATTGGTCTATGGGTTTTCGAGACTCGATGCCTTTAAAGAGCCGAACTTTTTCTTCCTCTTTCGGACATTGAATAGTGTAAGTTTATGTCATGTCAGTTCCTTCCTAAAATCCCCTCAGATGAAGCTTCGGCTTAGTTCAAATAGCCCTAGCTAGATTCAATAGTACCGGATTTTATAGCAACGGACTAGGCATACTGACCAAGAAAGGCACCAGGACGAAAGAAATACACCCGCACACGATCGAAAGCCATGAAGGCTAAAAGCGGATTCAACCTCCCCTGACTCGCCCATTAACCCTGGAAGATAGGGGAATCAGTTCCCTCCTTTCCGTACCTTTTTAGGACAGTCAGAATTGAATTGCCTTGCAAACATCAGGCATCTTCTAGCTCATTCCCTTCCTTCTAGCTTTCCCCTCTCTTTGGGAAAACTGGAATACTAAAGATCGTAGCGTGTCTACTATTCGAATCCTTATCTCTATTTTATTAAGATTAATGGGTTAGGAATTCGTAGTGTTCTGTTCTTTTCATAGATCCTTCGATCGAACATCCGGGCAGAGGAAGGGACCAAGAAACAATAGACGCTGACTTGCTTCACAATGGAAGGGCTTGGCCGGGCAGTGAGATTGACTTCCTATCAATGGTGCCTAGCTACTTCAATGAGCTAGCCTGTTGGCTCAGGTAGAGGGTGTTTAAGAAGGATGCTGAGATCGTAAAGAAGCGCCGTACGTAAAAAGGCGCCCAAAGGGCACGCACAAGCGGATATCAGAGAAGGAGGGGAACTCCAAATCCACCGCTAATTGGCTCTACTCTTGATTTAATGGACTCCCTTTTTTAAGGCACTCGACCTAGACTCTATGGCGAGACTTCCTTCGTGGGTCTTATCCCGATTCTCTTTCTTAGCACTTTGACAGATGAAGGCTGGAAGACCATTAGTTCTCTCTTTTGGTGAGTTGAGATTCCAAGATTAAGGCACGCACTAAATCATCAAATTAACACAAATCGCGTAGAAAGGCAAGACCAGAGATAGAGAGCAAGACATGGACTTATTGGCTCATCTTGGTTGATCCCTACTACTGCAGAATGGATCCATCGATCGGCTTCCTTATTGAGCTTTAGCAGTGGTCTAGGAAGGTAAGACCCAAGGGCCAGTTGCTTCTTCATTTAATGGGTACCCAGTCTCTTTTAACCAATGAAGTCCAACCCAATCCACGCCCATTTCCCTTCGGTGGAGCACAAGAGGGTGCCCTTGCTTAATCCTTGCGATGCTAACCCCAGGATTTTTTTAAGGAGATGCTATTGAATCAGAGGGAGAGGGTAAACAAATGAATGAATGATTGAATTCGCTAGTTCGTCGATCCAAGGCTCAGGCATGAAAGAAGAGAGTTTTCACTGCCCGCCTAAAAGAAGAGACGAAGGGCAAGAGGTTGACTTCAATCCTTCAGAAGGCTAAAGAGGCTTGTTGCGGCCTCTCGTAGGAAAAAGGGGTCAAGGACTGGCATCGTAGAGAGATTGGACTGTATTGCGAGGAGAAGCCTTCTCATCCCGAGCTGCATTACATAGTATAGAATGTTATTTATCTTCTTTTCAGCGGTCATGTGGTCTGATACTTGAATCAAAGGCAAGAGCTACTGAGCGAGTTCCCCTTTCTTATATTCTCCACGGATAGGTAAATCGTTGTCTTAATCCAGGTTCCCCTTTTGTGAATTAGTTTGTGGTGAGGTCTCTTGATGATCTCGGCTTATGATCTCATTACCATGTATTTAAGTTAAACTCACAGATCTCAATCTACAAGGGCCCATCTCAATTCTTTGATTCAGATAAGATGGAGCTCATCAAGTCATACAAGCGCTCAACCCCTCTCTTAGTAAAATGGGTTTGATCCCCTTCGACCTATATAGTGAATTAAGGCCTCCGCCCTCAATCGGAAGGAAGGGATATCCTCCTTCCTTCATACCCCCAATCCCTTGGTTTTCAGCGAACCTGAACTTAGTAAGGATCATGTGCTCAACTCGAACTAATGCAGCTCCTATTTTTTAGAATGCCATCCCTTTTAATTCTATCTGTCTTCTTTTATGTTTGATGCCGGCAGCTTCAGAGGCGAGAAAGCATTAACTGAATGCGCGAAAGGATCTTACAAGCAATATGCTGACATGATAGCAGGGCCAGGCGAAGCCTGTCAAAGTCAAAAGAGAATATAGAGAATGGAACGAGCATCAATCCATGAGCTGAGATGCATGAGGAAGGTGCTCCCCGCCTTCTTTACTTTAAGAAAGCAGAAAGAATTTTATAAGCAGCAATGAAATGAAATCTTTCTTTTCTTTTTTAATGGAATTGGGTGAGAAGTTGTGTTAAGACCCTGACTAATGAATCAATAAAAGAATTCTTCTCTCGTCAAAGGCCAACTAAAGATTCTTAGAAAAAGTCCAGATTCTGTGAGATAAAGTCTAAACTCACCTTTCTTCTTTCTTATCTGGGCCCTTTATCAATCCTCGTGAATCAGTATAAAGCAAAGCTCCAGACTCTATTGAATTGAGAAGGATTCCTACTAGTCTCCCCTTCTCAATGCTTGGTCCTATTGCTACTGCTTCTGATTCACCAAATTAGCCCCTTCGACGCTTTATTAAAGGAGTACTGATCCCGGGAAATTCCTTCCAAGGAACTGATTGACCTAAGCTAAGACTTAAGGCCATTCTTCAATGCCAGTGGTGTGAGGCAGTGAGCTCGGGAAGTTCACTCTTTTAGTTGCTGTTCCGGGGAAGGAGGGGGTTTTTCTAGAACCGATTCGACAACAGAGGCTGACACCGATGAGGCGGAATCGTCCGCTTCAAAAGAAGCAATAGATAGCCTTTCAGCTAGCAATGAAGCAGCGAACAAAAGGATTGACTTGGAATCCGCCTATACAGGTCGTCTAGAAGAAAAGGATAAGTGATACATAGCTAGAGCAAACGCATACGCATAAGAATTAGGTGAAGCTAGGTTCATAAGGTTTATAACCAGAAGCAGATGAAGCATATGCTAATGGAGAATAAATCGACACAGATTAAACAGAGGCTCTTGATCCTGGGAAGGACGTTTTTTATTTTGATTGAAAATATGACGTAGTAGAAAGAAACACTGTGCTAACGCACAGGGCTATATAAGGGCATAACCAATATAGCACCGAAGCGAACAAGAAAAAGAAAGCACAGCTCGAAGGAACAGCGCGAAGAGAAGATTCCACTCCATGGACAGAGGGTGGGGTCAGAAGAGGTCATGGTCTTTGGCGCGCACGGCCAAGGAAGCATCGTTTTTGAAGCAAGATAGGCAAGGGAATAGTTCCTTCCATAGCATATAAAGATAAGTTCCATACGATCTAATAAGATTCTATATTCTTTCTTCATAACTTAAGCATAGAGTTATAGGGTGGAGGGCGAAAGTAATTTTTTAATATATCAACTCCCAGCTAAAAAGATGACTGGTCGATCACTCTTAATCCTTTCGTGGAATGAAGCAAGAGCGCGCTACTAAACAAAGATTTCAAATATACCGCGAAGGTTACAGTCATTCACGGCTGAATTTTTCGTGCTATGGAGCCGCCTCCTATGGTTGGTGAGTGTAATAGCTTCCGAACGCATGCATGATTGAATTGACTAGATATCGAGCTTTCCCAATAGGGAGGGAAAGAAGCCATGTCTAGGAACTTTTTCCGCTCGACCTACAGCGGGAAGAACAGCCAAGCCAGGGTAAGAAAAAACCTTTCTAATCTTAAGATCTTAAGGACACGCCGGGCGAATGGAATGCATTATTTAATTCCAAGGTTTACTGCATTACCGGACCCGGATTCACTTTCATTTTTTTGAATGCCCCAAGAGAGGGAAAAAGTTGAACAATATACCAAACAGGAATAAGGGCGAGAAAGAGATTTAATTAAAAGAGGAGTAAGGCAAGGAAAGCTAGTCCGGCAACTGCTGGCTGTCGACGAGGAGGATTCACCTAGTGATGCCAGATTCGCAAAGATTAATAAAGGACCTCCCCCTTTAATTTAATAAGTAATCCCCCCTTCTGAGAATGATTAGAATCCTCCTTAACATAGAATAACCGCGTTCCATATGGATGGATGAAGTAAACCCTCGTCCCTCCAACTCAATCAATATCAACAACATGTCGTGACGCTTTGGTTAGGCCTACTACTATAGGCTACTTCTAGCTTCTATAGTGGCCCTTCCACTTCCACTTTGGTGTAGTTTTTGTTTGTATTGTACTAAATTGAACATAAGCTTTCACTTCAAAAGGCGCTACTTAAAGACGAAAGGCGAACCCGGCGAGCAGCCCAACAGCAAAGCGTACTCTTTTCTAGTCGCGACCACGTACCCTTTAATAGTATTTCGTTCACTTATTTACTTATAGAGTCGTTTTACTACTTAAGTAGGGCGAACAGTGGTGATCCCACCTTCCCTCCGGGTGTAAAATCGCAGCCTATCCTAAGAACTACTTTGAGTGCCCCGAAACAACAATCAGCCCGCTTTAGGGCGAAATCCTTTTCCCTTAGATTCTTCGATCGGACCGGACTTTCTCGATCTGAATGATGCTTAAAAGCGTTTTTGTCTTAGTTTCGAAGTCTGATTTCTTTCCGTTGTTGGGTATGAGCACCTGGTCTTAATTGTGAACGATAAATATATGTCCCCTAGCTCTGGGGAGACCATGAGGGAAAGAAATTGCTTTTCATTAGTATCCAGTAAACTATACTTTCTTAAGTAGAGGTTGGTCGAGTCACTATGTACCTCTGATAGAGCCATTGAGAAGCGGAGAAAGGAATAAAGTAGGTGGTGGGCTGGGCCCTAGCGATCTCTAAACCCACGAATGAAAGCTCAAGAGGTGGAAGGCATTCCTTCGATCGCGGGTACGATCTCTAATGGGAAAGCTCCCACGCCGTGTATAAAAAGAGGAAAGGGTGCTTCCAAAATCATCCATTTCAACCATTAACGGAACCAAGTCGCTGCCTAGACCCACCGAATGGGTCCACTCCGAGTCTAGTCTAAGAAAAATCCTCCTTTCCAGTGGGAGAAGCATCCGAACAAGCAGTGGGTGCAGAGGCGAACTCTCCATCATTTGGATTCGATCCATCAGTGACAAGAGAAGGCGGAATGACACCATCCGACTTTGACTACCCCAGTTCTCTGTTCCCGTGCCAAGATTTTATATCCCACCTGACACCGGGATCCGAAATAGAATTCATTTAAGACCTGGCAAAGGGATTTAACTAAATCAGATCTGTACGTCGAAGACATTATACCCATTAGACCGCTGGGACCACTTTATGAATGCTCGTTTTAAAGAAGCCACCAACCAGCAAATGCTGGCTCTGATTAATAGTTCTACTTTCCTCTGACCTCAGATCGAAGAACCGTAAGTGAAGTGCTAATACTAGGCTCCGAGAGTTTAGCCTTCCTCTGGCAGTCTTTCATCCGATTCTTCAACGGAAAGATTTAGCGACAGCGGTATTAATACAATAGATAGAAAGACTCATTTGCCAGTCAAACTCTGACAGGCTGACTCTCTTAGGTATGGGCTCCCCTGATAGTTAGTTCTGAGGAAGGCCTTCAAGTCGAGCTTCTAAGTTTCCCCCTTAAAGAAAGTCCAGATCGGTTGGTGCTGTCTTCCTGCTATAATTCTTCTTATCTGATAGATAGAACACGGATGGGTACAGCCTTCTAAGCTACAAAATAAAGAATGTCGTATACAAACTCAAGTCAACTCCCCTGGTTCTAATTATTCCCTGGCCCCACTATTCCCTTTCTCTATTTTAGAACGGAGAGCGGGCAAGGCCTCCAAGCTTTGAAGCCGAGCTATTCGACCTTCTTTAACACGATCCTGTAAAACACTTTTATTGAGGCTAGGCTTAAGGCCGACTACTTATTATTATTCGAGAGCGGGGGAACTTCGAGGGAAGCTGTCTTCTCCGGGAAAACTCAAGAAAGGAAAGAAAGACCCGTAAGCTGCTTCTTTGCTCACTGCGATTGCGCTGTATTATTATATTACTCAAAAGCTCAGGGGAAATTATTCCCCGGCTCTTTTGAATGTGAATAGTGAGTGAAATCCCTTAGTATAAAAGCCTTCCTTGGCGAGTTTGAATCCTCCTCTAAAGAGGAGTGAGGTGTCCCACGGGCGTAATAACAGTTTTTTTTCTAGGCGACTTCCTCTTGAAAAGGAAAGGAACCAGTTACTTCCACCTTGGAAGTCTCCTAAAGAAAGGGAAGTCCCTCATGGAGAAGCTTTTGAGCTCGGGTTCCTCATAACAAACTTGGTCGAAAACCCAAGTATTGATGCCAATGTTGGCCCGTAAACCCTTTCTCAATGAATGGAGAGAACGTTCGCAAATCACCTTCGTTTGTACCGGAACTTCGTGAACTAAATGTTGGCAAAGCCAATTATTCCATCTTCGGGCATTCGTGCCAGTATTTACGAACTCTAGGGAAAGCGAAATAAAAGAAAGAAAGAACCTATTCTCCTGTCGATTGATAAGGATAAAGCGGGCTCTTCAGCTACATCAAGTACCACATCATCCGATTCAATAGTAGCATTTTTACCGCTGACTTTTCACTTGTTGAGCATAGCATAAAGCGAAGAGGAACCGGGAATCATTAGCTGAATGAAAAGCGCTTGCTATCAAAGCAGCAAAGTAAAATCATCAATCTTTTCTTTTAGTGAGGAATCCAACTAATCGCTAGAACCACAGCTCAGTACGGGGCATCTCATTTCTTAACCAACCCGCCCGCATAGAAAGTGAGTTCCTTTCTCTGTACCAAGGCAGATCATTTCTACAGTTCCCACACAGAGTATAACCTGAAAGAGAATGTCTTCACCCATAACTTAAGTTAAGCCCGGGAAATCCATCGAATTTCTCTTTTTCTCTTTACCCCGAAAAGGTAGTCTCATTCATATCTTAACCGATAGAATAGAAGGACGGGCTTCTAACTCAGATGTAATGTACTGCTGGTTTGACCTTTTATAGGGCAATATCCGTAGGGGAGCAGTAAGGTTGACTCATGTCTAGTGTCTAGTACCCTTATTCTTCTTTTCTTTTGACTGACTGACTTTGACAGCTATCCATCTCCAACTTGAAAAGCAGCGCAGCTCAAGTGATGAAAGTTATACGTACGTATAGTTGACTAAAGTGTAGTGTGTTCCCATTCCTTCCTTATCTAAGCGATGATGATGATTTTTTTTCGCTGGTTGGCTTGGCGACTATTAGGACGGACTTTCATAGTAGCTAAGAAGCTGCAAGAGAACTTCACACCTCCCATCTTAGGGAGAGACACAAAGGGAAAGGGAGGGGCATCCAGAACTAAGAGATAAGAAGATAGCACTCTAGTACGAGAGACAGAAAGAAGTCGACAGTGGCAGGGGAGACACTAGAATAAGAGATCGACAGTAGGGGCGCTCTTTTCTCAAGAGTTGATCGACTAAAGTGGAAATAAGAAGACTCTCACCTTTACTTATCCAAGCTTTTCTTTTAGTCGGTCCCTGTCCTTAAGCCCAGAGAGCAGAGCGAAAGTGCTTTTCCTCGGAAGATACCTTCATTAAAAAGATCAAAGTGGACTGCGAATCAGGCTTTCTTTTTTGAAAGGGCACTTTATTCAATTAGCTTGTTTGGAGTGCTCGCTTGTTAGCAACTATTCTGACTGGAAGAGCGGCTAAGAAAGACAAGCTGAAAGCAAGACGCTCACTTTCACAGCAGAGCGGAAACCGGGAAGGGGAGAGGGAGGGCAGGTTGGTTCGAGGACCCCTTGGTCAAAGGAAGGGCGGTCCTGATTCCGGGACGGAGCCGTATGACGCGAGAGTGTAGACTCTTGAACTCAGGGAGCGAGACCCTAAAAAAGTTCAAGAAGCTATGAACTCGGAAAGGAAAGATGGAAACAGGGGAGTTGGCTGAAAAAGATGGACAGTAAGGATTGCGTAATATCAATTTATCGGCCTCGTCATCGAAAGCGGCTTCCAATTGCTCGGAAATTCTCAGCTATATGGGGGGCTTGGATGGTGAGCAAAAACAATTGATCAAGAAGTTGGTCAACTTTCGGATGAAAGAAGGTAAAAGAACGAGAGTTCGTGCTATTGTTTATCAAACTTTTCATCACCCAGCTCGAACTGAAGGCGATGTAATCAAACTTATGGTTGACGCCGTAGCGAATATAAAGCCCATATGCGAAGTGGAAAAAGTAGGAGTTGCAGGTACTATTGTTGATGTCCCTGGGATTGTAGACAAGGATCGTCAACAAACCTTAGCTATTCGTTGGATCCTTGAAGCAGCTTTCAAACGACGTATAAGCTACAGGATAAGCTTAGAGAAATGTTCATCTGATGAGATACTGGATGCTTACCGAAAGAGGGGAATTGCACGTAAGAAAAGGGAGAATCTTCATGGACTGGCTTCCACCAATCGAAGTTTCGCGCATTTCAGATGGTGGTAAAGTGAGACCACATAAAGAGCTCTTCCTCATTCAGTCAGATTCTTCAGTAAGATATGGTTTGACCTTTTTCCTTTTTGTTTGAATCTTCATATAGAAAGCCGGCCTTCCTCATACTCCTCCCCTCATTCATGGAGTTGGAGGAATCCATAGGAGGCCGGCCCGTTATCCATTGCATGAAAGAACCTTTCTTTCTATGACTTCTCTTTTGCCTCAGGTCGAATGAATGAATACGAAAGGGAGATCAATCAAACAAAAAAATAGGCCATGAATGAAGAAGTAGTGGGCCTTTAACCCTCTTTCGTCTGACTCGGGGAGCTGATCTGATAAATGCACTTCAAAGGGAGGGGTTCTTGATGTATGCTATATGGCCGGGCATAAAAGATTTTGAAGTTAGTTAGGTCAAAAAGAAGAGGTAGAGAGAGAGAGAGAGAGAACAGAACGGAACCGATAGCCCCGAATTATGTCAGGGCAAGAGAAAGAAAAGTAAGGACTCTCGTTTTACGCATACGCATATAGGCTGTGAAAAAGAAGTCCATTTGTATAATAGAGAAAGAGAGTGATTCGTCTACTTTGTTAATAAGGTAACGGAACGAATTTCAAGTACTTCGTAGGACGCCTCCGTTTGCTAAGATGTGCTTCCACATCGTGAGCTTTAGTGCACTTGTCGTCGAATCCCCCTTCCAACAAGGTTTTGGGCAGGAGTATCGACGACAAGTCGTGCCTGAAGTTGTTCATGCACATCTTGAGGAGCTCTTCCTGAGTAAACTTCTGGGGACAGGCAAAAGTAAGGGCTCGCCACCTTGCAATGAACTCCGTGACAGGTTCATTATCCCTTTGCTTGATCTTGAGTAGTTCGGGCACTCCAACCCTTCTTTGTGTGTTGTTGAACTGCTTCCTGAACTCCGAGACCCTTGCTTCCCAAGTCGGGATCGACTCTTCAGAGAGGTGGGCGTACCATGGTTAGGCCGGCCCCTCCAATGATTGTAGGAAGATCCTAAAGCACAGACAGTATCCCATTCTGCGCTACCGGCCCACATCTTACCAGGAAATGCGCTAGATGCTGGTGCGGGTCTCCCCTTCCGTCGAACATTTTGAAGTCTGGCTGAGAGAACCCTGGCGTATACGGCACGGAATCTATCCAAGCCGGAGTTGGTTTGGTGATCATGCGGTTATCCTCCTCCTTTACCTTGGCCTCTTTTACTTCTTTATTGACCAACTGATTCATTGTTGCAAGGAGGGTTGGGCTTATGCCCCCAGTTGCTCTTGCTTCGTTCGGGGTACTGCCCCCTTACTCAACATAGGGCCGCTCGCGATGGCGTGTTTGGCAATGCCCTCCGCATGTTGGTCTGCAGGAGTGGATCTTCAGCCACCACGGGTGCGTCTTGTCTTGCCGATGAAGCCGGCGGGGAATGAAACAAATCTTTTCTTTTCTGTATATTCTCGATGTATGCGTCCCAATCCAAGGAAAGGGGAAGTGAGCTCAACCAGCGCTAGAAGCAATCGTTCGATGAGGAGAAGGCCGGGTTCTTGGACCAGATGAGGGGGGTTACGAGACAGCTAGGGCGGGCCAGCTGAGAACATGGAGTTTGAGAGAGCCTCCTCCCTTGGATAGAAAGTGCATATTTGCCGGCCGAGTGAGCCTTTCACCTGGCTAACACACAAAAAAGCACGGGAATAGTGAAATCAAGCTTCCTTCCGCTTTGTTCATCTCCGGTTTTGTCTTTTTCTCTTCTATCTCCTTTGTGTCAGTTTAAGAATCAGTAATCGGATGCTCTAGAGGAAGATGAACAAAGTTAAGAGATGCCAACTAGCTCAAGTCCCACAGTTGATTCAATAGCTTAAATAGCTGTGTTCTCTTGATATCTATCAATGAGGGATTTCCGGACGGATCAAAGAACTCATTCTTTTTGGTCTGACTCCCTGGTTCCCATCTTTTGTCCAGAGCTCAAAAGAGTTAGACAGCCAGCCATATTTAGGTAGCAAGAACCCCTTTTTCAACCATCTGAGGGGCTATCTCTAAACTAAACCCCTACCTAGCGATTAAATGCAGGAAGGACGTACTCTAGTTGGTTTCCATCTCATTTTTCCAGAAAAAGAACCAGCGCAGGAAGATCGGGGTGTAGTAACAGCAAGAAAGACAGCGGCATTCGAGGAGAATTCGACGAATTAGATCCGCCGGAAAGAGAGATCAAGATGTGGAACAAATGAAATCGCTTTACTCACGGCATTGCCATTCCTCTTGGGGAACTATACCGCACTCCTGAGCCAGGATCAAACCTTCTTTTTCGAGGAAGATTTATAGCTCTTCGTCACCCTGGTTACGAGCCAACGGTAGAACAAATTCCTCAGCTTCCACACATGTCAAAGAATGCATTGATTTCGCATTTGTCGACCAGTGGATCGGAGCGGAACTATGTGTGCCCGATTGACACACTTAAAAACCAATATAAGCCAAGGAAGATTTGTACCTGCTGTGTGCCATGACTCCTCGAGGGCTAGGATGTCTTGAAATGATCCCTTTTGGGACATAAGTCGATGGTTAAGGTTCCTGTCCCATCTCCTAATGGAAAGCCCGTGTTTTTCGCCTCAATGCCATTGCCTTTAATGTTTTCCAATGAAAATCGTGAGACTTGCAAGAAAGAGCGTCTTTTTGGCCTGCATGCCTTTTTCCTTCGTAGCTGTCCATGGAAATCGTGCCAGTTTTATCCAACCCCGTCGTAAGCATATTCTAAAGCCGATCTCCCTTCCTTCAAAGGGAAATGTGCATATGCACCAACCAACCACAGATGATGCGGGAGCGAAGCAAAGCCTCCCTTTTTGGGGTATATCTTTATACGCTTATGACGACATGAAGTTCTCGAGTTGGTATTCACTGAGCCAACATGGACTCAGAGGCCAGTGATGTAGATGGATTTTCGGAAAAAATTCTATAGTTTCCGTCTGTCTCGTCTCTTTAAAAGGAATTTGGGCATAGACAAAGGCCGATTTGGGGACTTCGATTGAACAAATTTCAAGATTTGATCGGTCTTTCTGTATTTCCTCTCTGAGGAAGCGACATCTGCCAAAAACTACCCGTACTTGATTATGAGCAATATTTATCGCTGCTTTAATTGTCACAATAGAACCTCAAAGGATTGTCAAATTGAAGCCTTCGCTCCTGTAATAAGCCTCCTAGCCAAAGTAATTCACCGATAGCATTCGCCATTGCTCAAAATTCTGCCTCGGCACTAGATCTAGCCACAACGGATTGTTTCTTAGTATGAACATTTAAAAAATGACCACCCACCAGCCTGAGGTATCCAGAGGTAGATCTCCCATCAGTCAGCCCAATCTGCAAAAGTATAAGCTTCTACTCGCATATTCTTATTCTTATAGAATTATATACCTTTCCCAGGAGCAACTTTAAAGAATCGAAGAATACGATAAACCACCTCCATGTGAGACTCCTTAGGATCGTGTATAAACTACCCACTGCATAAGAAATGTTAGGACGTGTGTGAGAAAAAAAATGGAGTTTACCAACCTTCATTCCATCCAGCCTCATTTTCGATAGCATCCGAGTCTCATTGAGACGATCGCTAAATCCGACATTCTTGGATATTCTGTGCTTGCATGATTGAAGGACTGAAGTCCGATTTTCACTTGATGTAAGGAAAACAGAAGAAGATCTCCACGCATAAAGAGAGAAAAGGGAGAGCGGACTTTCCTGATATCCATATAGAAGGAGGGAAGGATGAGAATAAGTTATGAACGTAAGCGGTGCACATGAAACGTATGCGCTCTTTGAAATACCCGTTCCTTGTGTATCCGATGTTCTTGGTGTTACCGGTCGTGTTGAAATAAAAGTCGTTTTTTTTATTTAATATAAGGGCTTTAGTCTTATTTATTGCATTAGTCTTAGTTCCTTAGATGGAGGGAGGGAATGATTTCACATTAAAGGACCCGAAGCAAGCACCCGACCATCGTAGATCAGTTGAACTGGACCGGATAGCGCATCCAATTGCAGGATAAGGAAAAGCAGTAGCAAGAACCAGTCTACTTATAGATAATAGTAAGCTAAAGTCTTAAAGTTCATCAAGATCGATTTGGGTGTGTTAAACATAGGTGTCTGATCCATTTGAGGAAGACTTGTCTTCTTCCGCTGTGAACAAATTCCCGGCACGCCGTAGTCATAACAATCTAAATAATGGAGATGGAAAAGGGAGTGGTGGGTGCAGGCAACGAGAAGGAAGTAGAAGCGTTCGAGTAAATCTGATGCTCTCCGCACCGAGGAAGCACATGCTAGCCCCACCTGTCCAAGGCAAAAGAAGATTTAAAGAGACACATCACAGAATTCCACCCGATCCCAGAAAAGATGTAACCTTGGAAGTTGGACAATAGTTTCAAATCGGGTATCAGAGCTTTGGTTCAATGGCTCCTCGTCGTACAAAGGCCGTTTGGGAAACCTCAGCTACGGTGAGAGATCAATGAGACATCGAGATGGAGGAATTAAGAAATCAAGTGCAGTAGCTTCAAAAACGTTTGGAGCTCTATGAGGCTCTAGAGCGCAATCAACCGCATCGTGCCTCTGAAGATGAAGAATCAGCAAATAGAGAGGAAGGGAGGATTAAATGAATCCTTCCTCCCTTCCTCCCTTTCTATCGTGCGAGAAGCCGTGCATCGAGTGATGAAGCTGCTCCCTATCGTCATGCTCGTAGAAACTATGATTTTATTTCCAGCGAGATTATGACATTAAGGTAGATATTCCAGAATTTGAAGGAAGAATGCAACCGGTTGGTTTCAAAATGCCTATACATCTCATGTGTTACATGAACGGGGTACAAGGACCCCGTGGGCTTGAGAGCATGATATGAATCCCAATTTGATTCATATGATTTGAGTTTCCATTATTGAACTTATATTCTATGCCAGGATTGATGGTGAGAGCTTAAAGTCATATACGTTGCATTGGCCAATTCAACGTTGGCAGGAGTATGAACCCTTTTTAAGTTACTGTCGTGATAATGGAGTCCGACTTCTTGCTTGTGGTGCACCCCAACTGAGGGATCTCTTTTAGTTGCATTTGGCAACTTGTCCATCCAAAGCTCTAGGAATAGAGTCAAAGATCGAAGACCTGTACGGGACGGTAACCTGTTTCGGTTCTATGCTTTGAATCCGTGCATGGGAGATCACAGACCACCCGAAGAATGAAAGGGAAGGCGGCTAAGCTTGACTTGTGTTGTGCGAGCGATGATGAAGGTCTGCCTTGGCAAATTAGAGTTACTTTGACCTAAGCAAAGTACATACATAGGCACATCTTTTCGACCGGGGAATAGTTTTTCTCCGGTCCTTGCAGGACCCTGCTCAAATAATATCTTGCTTGTTCATTACCATCTCCGTTCTTCTGCGATAAGAATGCTCCCAACGACTCGTTTGAGGCTGATGATATGATATGTATAGCTGTAGCGGTTCTCCGGGCCGAGAAGGTATTCTAACTGGTGCCTCAGCGAGGTCATTTTTGACTCGTTGCAAGACTGGGCCATGGCTCTCGTCCTAAAAAAACTCTTCATCCTCTGTTGTCTTGAGAAGTGGGGCGAAAGGCTGGATTTTCCGTGCAAAATTGGAGATGAACCGCCGGGGAAATTGATCTGTCCGATCAAGCGCCGCAACTCCTTTTTGCTTCTTGAGGGAGGTGCTTCCTTGATTGCCCTGGATTTCTTCTTGTCAATTTCAACCCCTCTGTTGTGCACTAAGAACTTCCGGAAGTTTCCTGCTGTTACGCCAAATGCACATTTTTACGGATTCATCTTCAAGCCGTGTTCTCGCGCTCAAACACTGTCTTGAGATCAGCCAAATGACCCTCTACAGGGAAAGACTTCACAACTACATCATCAATATACACCACCTCTACGATGTTGACAATAAAGTAATGGAAGATGAGGTTCATCGCTCGCTGGTAGGTAACTGACGCCTTATTCAGACCGAAGGGCATGACCTGCCAGCAGAATAGTCCGTTCGTCCAACAGCACCCGGACAAGGGAACGCTGTTTTTGCCTCGTCCTCTTTGGAGATGAAAATATGGTTATACCCCAAGTGACCGTCCATGAATGACAGAATTTTTTGTAAAAAAAAAAATACGATCGATAAGGATCTAATACGAACCTTGACGCCCGACGGGCGATAAAGGTAAGGTAAGGGACGGAACCAATGCTGTGTGGAAAGATGCAACGAGGAAACCTCTTCCCGGTCGAAAGCCGTGCAAAGACCTAAGAGGATACTGCTGCTTCCTCGTAACGGTAGAAAGAGGAAACGCTAAGCGAAAAAGGTGTTGATTGCTTAATGAGTTATGGCCACTAGTCATTCGGATTTCTCTTTATTCATTTCAGTATTCTCACTGGGCATTTAGCTAGCCTATATCGCCGCTTTCGCTTCCGTACTCAACCGTCTCTCTCCTTAGTCCGATCTAGCCTCTATTGATTGAGACGGTTTGAAGACTCCCTTTATGCAATTATGAACTCCCCGTCCCTTACTCGTCTTTTGAAAGCCAGAACATTCGCATAGAGAAGTATCTATATCACGCATGCTCCTCCACTGATGACAAAATGACCTTATATCCTCTTCTAGGAATTCCTACCCACCTATAAGAGAGGGGAAACAAGTAAAAGAGTATTATGCATGAATATGCTTGTGCACTGGAAATATCTCATAGCGGGAAGGCCCAGAGATCATAAAGGATGGGATGGGAATGGAGGCATTCCAGCCCAACATACTCCGATGAATGGGTCGAGAGAGATAGGGAGGAGAGTGGGATACAGGAAGTATAGTGAACAGTTGAGTGGCTATCCAACCATTCAATCGGCTATGGAGGGAGGTTTCAGCAAGCGGGTAAACCGATGATGACTAGTAAAAACTTAGGTAGGTCGATCGTCGCTCATAATAGTAGTGGTCAAATCTGCACTAAGAAATTCGAAAAAGACAGAACTCTTAGTAGCCAAACCGAGAAAGAGTTGCTCGCATGAAGCACATGGGCTGATTTCAGTAGCAGTAAGGGAGTTTTTAATTATTCCCACTTCTTCTTGCTATGATTGTGCACTATTCAAGACGACTTGAAGTCAGCAGCTTTATTTGAGAGAGAATAGGGAGTAAGGGGATTGGGAAGTCTCCGATTCAGTAGGCGCCTCTAGGGGAGCAGCAAGATGGGCTGTGTCTGACTGTCGACGAGAGTTTGCGTTCTGCCGCTTTCCCGCTTCGCTAAAGTATTTCGAACTAGAATGCCACTAACCCACCTTCTGAGTGGAAGTGCCTTTGTAGCCTAGATCGTGCTCAGCTGGATAGGTTCTTACTCTTACTTACGGATCGAAATAACATAATATAGAAAGAGCTAGAGCCCCGCTGTTCTAAAGCACAAGTAAGGGCTTTTGTTCCACCAGAGAGAGTATATTCTCACACTGAATCAATCATTCAAAGGAAGGGGGTTGGCGGGGAAGGTCAGTGAGTTGAGAAGCAGCTTAGCGTTCAACCGTTACCTCTGGAAGTAAGGGCGTAGTAATCCCCGACCTAGGGAATGGAATGAGTTATAGATAGAAAGAGAGTGGGACTGGATCCTTAGGGGAACTTTCCTAGTTATGATGTGTGCGTGCGATTATCTAGTCATCTGAGCTCTTGTAAAACGTACACATGTATCAATCACACACCCCGCTCTGCTATTTGTCACTTCTCAGTTGGCCACGATCACCTGCCTGCAGAGCCGGTCCAAAGGCCTACTATCCGGAAAGAAAAAATATCCGGAGTAAGAACTATCAACTGGGCTCAGGTGAGGTAGGTAGATCATTCGAGTGGAGGTACTACCCAGACATGGCGGAAGCATAGGCATTGATGCAGGAGCAAGCAGCATCCGGGTGAAAGCAGAGTGGCTAGTTGTTAGTCGCCTCCACTATCGAGTAAGGTTTGGTTGGGACCGAGCTGTGGAGAAGTGGACACAAATCCCGCCTCCCGAACCGTTGAACAACTACTATAATGGCCTGGCGATGAAAACTTCGATTCGCTCCACAAAGCTAGCTCCTGCCCTGCCCCGTCATCAATTTCAAATGGAAAAAAAAATTTAGGGGAGGGAGTGATGCCTCTTGACCTCAAAAAGGGAAAGGTTTGATACTCCGTGCCTCAAGACTCTTGATGCTTGAGATGCGAGATGTTGCCTACTATCTCATTCTGGAACACCAACCAGTCTGTATCGAATTCCCTCTCCCTTTATAATATAAGTAAGGTCGAGTGCTCATTGCTTCGCCCAGGATGATAATTATAATAATGAATATTCATTTGCAGTATATGAACCGGTTGATTTGGTTGAGTCAGTGGATGAGCCAGAAGTTGGTAAGGTTGGTGAGTCAGTTGGTTAAGTTACTCATGATCGTGAGCTAGAGTAGCATCACTAGCACTGACATAAGTAGCAGCTCCAGGTCCGGAACTAGTAGACCCAGAAGATGTTGAGTCAGTTGGGTTCAATCGATTCTGTTGATTCTGCAGACGGTGACTCCTGCTGCGGTAAGACATACCGAAGTAATAGGAACAACCTAAACAAGAGGGGCCTCTCGACTACCAGAATGCGGGGAGGAACCACCTGGCCTTAGATTCTAAAAGTTTAGGGGCATATGTGCTCAATAAATTCGCTGGTGGTCCAACAACTACCGTTGCCATGTCTCCGTCCAACCATAGGAGTGGATTTATCCCATAGCAGGGAGTTTGAATTAAACTATTCTAGTGGGAGGGGGTTCGATGGGTTCAACAACTATAGGCAGGGGCTGGTCTGAGAGGGTACTCTACGGGTATCATGGCCCGGTTTCGGGTCTGTAGCATTTCATATTGTAGGTTGTGGAACCGAACGATTTACAACTGGGCCTGAAACCGCTCATGCTCCTTTCTCTGCCTCTGAAACTGCTCTTGCTTATGGTAGTGGATAAATTGGTGGACATGTATCTGCTGCCTATGCTGCTGGTGGCTCGACTTTTTATGGTTCGGGGAGGAGGCATAGTGCAGCCGATCTGCTCAATTCTGCAAATCCTGTGAATATTCAAGTTGCAGTGTATGCCAGTGTGGAAAGAGTACTATTGGCATCTACTTTGCAGTCTTCGAGGTCTAGGCTTTCCGATGGGGTGGTTTACCGGGGTCAGATGGGAGGGTATCACCACGCTATGGTGCGGGAAAATTGGCCTACTTGTCTCGGTTCCTTCACTCGAGCTAACTGCATCGGATATTGCATTTTCACTGCTAGAAAATCAATCATTATATAGTAGAGACAACGCTACCTCCTATTCCCCCCGGTGGAACTCCCTTTAGAGGATCCAGTTCAAGCATCATCCTAATCAGACTTGAGGATGGCATCTGGGATCGTTCTTATCCATTCATCTCTTTCCCTTGAGCCTGGTTTGAGCTTCTTTATCGGCTTGAGCTACCTATTGTATTGAGTTGCCTCCCCCGTGAACTACCTTGGGAAAAGAAGAACTGAAGCCCTATTCACAGCTTTTTCGATCTATCTAAGCTACTACGTCCATTTGTGATTCAATCGATGCTAATTCGGCTATTAAGGTAAGGTTGGCCTGGAGCCGGGTATAGTTTATGGCCTTTTTTTGCCTGGTCTTTTATCTGCCTTGAGGCCAGGTGTGGGATCGATTTAAATAAAGTCTAAGATTGCCGGGTCCTCCCTTGCTTCTGTCTTCCTCTAGAAACTTCTTTTTTTCTTCTTAACTGACTGAACCACCATGAGGGTATTCTCAAGCAGTGGACTCGATAGCATTTGTCCTAACATGGTATTCACCAAGAGCTTTTTCTTTCTAAGAACAGAAATCCCTTCTTGAACAAGCCATTCAAAGAGGGGCATGAGATGACATCTAATTATATGTAATTTGCTTTCCTTAGGACTAGACTAGGCTAAACCTTGTCTTTTTCATTGGCATTAAACTACTTACTTCGACAGTTGTGATTCCGCTTTCATGTCTTGGATTGAGCTTTCACTCCGGCCTTTCCCCATGGACAAGAAGTTGCTTGTCCGATTCTATACCATTCAATAGCACCGCAGTCAAGGGATTCGAGCGCACCTAGCTAGCAACTGGCTTTCACTCCGGCACCTGCGCATACGTGCTCCTTTACTGCCTACACCTACGCTCACGAAAGACAAAGCCACTCACGAATCCATTTTCTTGCTCCTGCTCTGGACCTTACTTACTGCTGGCTTTGAGCTTTCTTGCTTGCTATTGCTATGCGCCAGCTAGCGGAATACTTTACCGAATGCGCCAACCAACCTCCGGTTCCGGGCCTACGTGTGCCAACTCCAACTAGGAAACTATTAGCGCTTGGGCCTAAGCTCCTGAACCAGCAGGAAGAAGAAGCGCACCCAACCCCCCCACTTCTGACCGGAAAAGTATTTTTTTTTTCAAAAATGTTTAGCTGACCAAGTAAGGGCTGAGTGTGATGTGGGCGGGATGTATTTAAATAAAAGATAGGATATGTGTAACAAGGAAGCGAAGGTACCGGATTGGATTGACCCCTTGCCCTTACCATTAAAGGGGAGTTGACCTCTTATTTGATTGGAGAGTTTCCGGGCTGGCCTAGGATATTGATTTCAATAAATTCATTCCCTCTTTCCTGTGTATTTCCCCATGGGGGCTTAAGACCCCCTTCCTTAACTCAACTCATGCACTCAGAAATCTCTCCTGACTGGAGTCCTTCTCTTCCCGAAGAGCTGATGAGCGTGGGATATAGATTCAAAAGAGATATGTGTGTGGTCTTCGTGTGCCTCCACCTACAGGGCTGACTATGCCTACCATCTTTATCTTTGCCTCCCCGTCCTACCCTACCATGTTGGGGTTTCACCCGCCCCTTATTCCGCATTCCCATACTGATTTTTATGCATATTTTCAAATTTCGGGTATTTCTTTTAAATTTGTATTATCTTCTGCAACTCCCACAAGTGGGAATACATTTCTTTATAATAAATAAAGAGCCAAGCGGATCCGAATTACTTCTCCATCCGCATCTATATAAAGAAGAGGAAGCGCCTTGACTCGTCAACCCCCGACCGAGACGAGACCTAGATGGCAACCTAACCTAGTACGTCATAATTTAGAAAGGGAACACCCCCCAGAGCCAGAACACAAGCGCCGACCTCTCCGCCACCAGCACAAGTGACTAAGAGAAGATCACGTCCTCGAAGGTGGCGGTATCACCGTCTACAGGTCGAGTCACGAGATCGAAAGTGCAAATACTCGACGCCGTGAATCAAAAAATTCGGGTGATAGACGAAGGCCTTGGTCCATCGGTGCCTTAGGGGCAATCATCTGCACCAGTGTATAAAAAGACATTTGAAATTCTTAGAGTAGCGAGGAGAGCTTATGGACAAAAAATGAGGATTCCGGCGGCTTTTGTCACTTATGATCAGTGTTCACAAGAGCGAGACGGTTCCATGTCTTACAATGTTAAAGCAGCATTCTTGTCGGAAATATTTTTTAGGAGGCCCGGACACCTACCGAACATCCCTGAAGGATGGAACAAGATGATGAAGAAGGCGGCGAAGATATGGAGGAAAATCTGGGAAGAAAAAAAGTAGCTCTCTGAAAAGGGGAAGGCAAGGAAGTCGTAGAAATGTTGAAGAGGAGACAACCCCCTCTTTCACTTTATACTATGCGCGTCGCGTGCTCGATCTAGCAATCTTGGACAATTGTTTTGATGAACTGTCACTAAACTAAAAAAGAAAGAAGAGAAAAGAACTGGGAGTTGGCGCCTACATCAGTGGTTGCTTGCTTACCAAGCCATCCTGGCAAGCTCCTCAAGTTCTTGTTTGATCTGCCGCTCTTAGAACACCACAATATTCGTCCTTTTTGGGTTAATGCTCTCAATGCTGAATCGATCATTTTTGATCCTTTTCCTTATGTGAGGACGGAATGGAAGAAAAGTAATGAAACCTGCGATGGCTACTGAATAACCTCTTTTTCCTTTCTCAATAAGAAAGCCTTTGACCCTTGTATTCGTTCGCCAAATCTTGTTCAGTTCCATCCAAGCTCGGTTTTGTCTGAATCTTCGTGGAAGAAGAAGAAGCGGTTCACCAGCTACTACATCCAGGGATCCAACCAAATCATTAAACCTGGCGGCTGCTCGTTCTTTGATCAGTGATTCACCGGCCACTAGATCGATGAAGAATCTCTCCAAAATCTTCTCTTTGATCAGTGATTCACCGGCCACTAGATCCAGGTATCCAACCTTATTCTCAAGCCTGCTGGCTCGGTTGATTGGCACTCCTGTAGGCTCATCTTGCATACAAATTCTGGGAGTCCCAGGTCCTGCATCCACCAAGAACATTTCTTCCCTTAAGCGTAAAACTTCAGATTGTAAGGCGTTTCCACTAAATAAGAAAAAACTGGAATTAGATCTTGGAAATGATCTACCCAAATAGATGCTCATCATAAGCTTTTTTTTTTACTCCTCTTCCTATTGATCAGAAGCATCCAGCAGCGCCACGACAAAAGAGTTAAGGTACTATGAAAAGCTGCTCTTGGGGAATGCAGACAGACTCACTTTTTTCTGGCAAATAGGCTTTCATGAGCGTCATAAGGAGATTTGGATCCTCCCTCAGATCATCCGCGCATTCACGGAGAGTATCTACATTTGTCTCCGGGGAGAGCTCCAGGTCGGTTTCCATTATAAAGTGGGCGGTCCTCGAGTTAAGTTCCCTCTGTTCGGGAAACAGAGTGGACAGCGGACCGACCCCTCTCTCAGATTCTTTCCGAAGTTTTTCTTTTATAAAATCATGAATCTCCCTTCGGAGTGCCGCAACCTCCTCTTGGTTGGGAGCGGGGTGGGCAACTTCAGCCGGTGCTGGCGCCTGCCGCAGGGCCTCTTGAGAGGGCAGTGGATTTGGAGCCTGCGGTAGCGCTCCTTCTCCTTGAGAGGGCACCTGCGGTAGCGCTCCTTCTCCTTGAGAGGGCACCTGCGGTAGCGCTCCTTCTCCTTGAGAGGGCAAAGGTAGGGAATCGGGCGCCTGCGGCAGCGCCTCTTGCCCAGCGTTCAAAAACGGGGCAAGAGCTTCAAATAATTCAACAAACATAGGGTGACTTTTTTCTATCGAATCGAATGAGCACTGTGAACTATCTGCTTCAAAAAGATAGTTGGTTGAATGAGACTGGAAACCTTCTTTCTTCGATCGGAATACAAATAAGATGAAAAAGGCCATCATTGGGGCAAAGGATAAACCTCTCCTGACCGAGAAAAACAAGTTCCAGAGGCATCTTCCATTCATCTCGATTTGGGTTTTTCCGCACCATATTTGGATCTGCCTCTTCTTCGATCCGGAATTCCCAGCAAATCCTTGACTCCTCGAATACAATGGGATTTCACACCTGGCAAATCTTTCACTCTACCTCCTCTTATTAAGACCATAGAATGTTCCTGCAAATTATGACCTTCGCCCGGAATGTAAGCAAATATATCATGTCGATTGCTCAATCGTACTTTGGCTATCTTACGTAGAGCTGAATTAGGTTTTTTCGGTGTTCTCGTTGAAACACGCAGGCATACTCCTTGCTTCTGGGGACATTGATCCAAAGCTCGAGTACGGTCCGTGCGCCGTTTTTCTTCTCTACCATGACGAATCAATTGATTTAATGTAGGCATCGCTCTTTCCTTTGTCCTTACCCCCGATTTTTGCCCTATCACTAGTGATTACTCCCGATCCGAAGCACCCCTTTTCCATTCATAGAGAGATCCAATCGTCAAAATCAATAAAAAGGCCATCATGGACCAAGATCCAAACGAATCAATCTTGTTGGGAGGTACTGCCCAAGGAAAGAAAAAGGTGACTTCCGGATCAGGGATAATAAATAAAATTGAAACAAGATAAAATCGTATATCGAAACGACTTCTGGCATCACCGGAAGGATCGAAACCACATTCGTAGGCCGACAATTTTTCTGGGTAGGTCGAACTATTGGAAGCAAATGGAAAAGGAACACCGAGTAGGATCAAAGAAAGTAGCGGACTAATCACTAAATAGATACAAATAGGTGCAAATTCTGACATCATCACAGCCCACTTGCTTCTCTCGCTCCTTGCTCGCGGAGCGGCATACCGAAAAAAAAAAGTAGATTCCATAACATAACATAAGACTCATTTTACAACGAGAGATGACCGCTCTGGATGGCTCTCATAATCCGGCGGTATGGAACGCTTTGGCGGGTCCCACCTTTGACTATCTGAGTAAGGTAGGACTGGTAGGTCCGCTCACTAAGGAGCTCCCCTTGCGGCGAATGCAGAAGCCCCCGAATTTCTGCATATTGCGCAAGAATGGAGTCCCTAGGAAAGTTATCCTGGACCAATGCCGCCTCCACATGGCGCTCGACGATGAATTGGGCGTCTAGAATTGACGCCCTCTGGAGGGGGTCGTCATTCCCCCCGAAATTCAGGAAAAGGTACCTGTTATAAAGGAGGCTCCTTCGGCTGTCATCCCCGATAAGAGGCTGGGCCAATTGGGGTATAACAACCGGTTGAGGTACCGGTTCACTCGAATCGAATCCAGGCAGACGTATACCTTAGTTGCTGCGACGGTAATGTCAGTTGCACTTTCATCATGGCGAGAGTGGAAATTCGCTCCCTTTTTGGTCTCACGTGTGCTTTCATGTCTGTCGTCGGGCCGATATTTAGGTTGTGGCCAGCCACCTTTCTAGCTCCTGTATAGTTGTGATCCCCGCATCCCTCTTCGACCTCATTGAATAGCGTGTACCATTTGTTCGTGGAGCCTTAGTGGGAAAAGAGGATAGGCGGGACAGACTCTGACTCGTACAGCCCACTGGTCCAGGGCATGGAGCATACTATTTGACAAGCAGCGGAAAGAAGTTAGCCGGCTAGCGCACTTCGGCCACTCAAGGTAGCCCCCTATCGAACGCATCTCTCAGATAGACTTGTTTTTCCCTGTAGGCCGACAGCTCCCATCCCATCAGTCACCTTTCGAAGCTCTTTCCCAGTCAGCCCTCAGGTCAATGGGCGATATAGAGTGAGGCGCCTATAGGGAGAGTTCCCATTATGTAATATAAAAGTTTTGCGAACCAATCATTCACTGACTTCAGACCAAGCCAATCATCATTTGGCATCAGACAACTACCGTAAAGTCTGTCATCCGCCATAAACAAAAAGAGGGGGTACAAAGCTACCCTATTACGATCTCCTTCACGCTAAGGGGATTGGCGGATGCTACAATACAAAGAAATCGGTCGAACTCAAGCATTTGGTTTGACAAAAGCAATGGCTCTTTCCTACTTGCTTGAGGGACAGCCGATTCATATTACTTACTTGTATTCTGGTTGGATTGGGCGCTTGGTGGTAAGAGCCCCTACTTGAAAAACCAACAGCTTGCTGCTCACCATCATACGCGTGCGCTATAAAAGAAGCCGCACAACGCCCTTCCTCTTTCTAATCCTTTTGGATGATAAGGCATGCCTATCCATGTTTTATCCAGCCTTTGCTCCACTATCAACCACCGGAATGGTTATTTTGCCTGCCCCGCTTTCCTCTCCCGCGGAAAGAGCTCGTTCGCCAAGTCCGAACTCCCACTTTCTCGTCGATGACGGCTCTCTTCGATGCTAGCAACCGCCTTTGACCCTTTTCAGCTTCTTTCCATTTCCAACCATTCTACCTGAACGAGAGACTTTACCTTTACTTAGAGAGGGGCAGCGGTACCACGCTCTTCTGTGCTCGTAGGTTGACTCCCCATCCCGACTAAGGTCTCACAAACGTGCACTTCCCTTATGTTATGCATCCAGCCGCTTCACTAATGTGAATAGGTTATACAGAAGGGTGGGTTGGTTATCCACTCTTATGCGCCTTCCTTCTTCGAACCTTTTGGTATGTATTGCCCCCTAACTATAGATCAGATCCACCGGACGAGAAACTCAATTCCGCACTGCTGCTGAGTCGTCGGACTTATCCACCAAGGGATTCGTGGAATTTCTGTGGATTGCGTTGGGGGAAATCTACCAAAGCTAGGCAGATAGATAGACTCCTTTCCCGCTGCTAAGGGAGAGCAAGAAACAAAATCAAATGATTGTTTTTTAATCAGCGCCCCCTTTTGGGTATGCAGGTACTATTAGTCCTCTCACTACCAACCAGCAGACATCATCTGGCTGGGTCTTGCCGGTATCAACAACGAGAAAAAAAAACAACCAAATGGAAACAGCAACTAACTATGGCTCTTGGCCCAGACAACGTCCTAGGCGTAGGGGGGATCGGAGCAAGAGGGAAGTCCTAGACGACGTTTTTCTTCCTGGGCTGCAGTAAGTAGATCGAGAGGTCGTTCCGCCCCTTGTCCCCGAAGATGGGTAATCTGTTCTCAAAAAATGTTGCTCCAATCTGACCTAGCTGGCGAGCGATCCCAGTTCGCGGCAGAGAACAAGACAGCAAGCGAGCGTACCTTTGTTCGCTTCTTCTCCACCAAGCACGGAAGTTTAAGGATAACTGTAGGTCGGTGGCTACCTAAGGAAACTCCGATTCGATCTTCCCCCCGGCTGGGAGGCATCTACCTGATCCCGATCACAAGGAGAGGTTCACCATGATGGGGGGTACTTTTTTTTTCCCTTCCGGAAAGAATGAAATGCATAGGGGACCATCCTTTTGTTGCGGCATGCTCTTCAGATTTACGGATTCGCAGGGGGCCTCAGGCCCTACTTAGTTGACTGACAATGACAAAGGCTTGCGAAAGTAGGGCCTTTTCTTTTCCTTTTTGAATAACCCATTCTCATTATCTTTCATAAGTCAAGTAGGCGAACCTATAGGTCCTTAGTAGCGTTGACAAAGAAGAACAGCCGGTTAAAAGACAGCGAATCTTATATATATATTCAAAAGATATCTATATCTATCTAGATAGATATTCTAAATAGTTAGTTAGGCCAGCTTGACAGGCTACCCTTCCTCATCTGAGGTGCTCAGAGAAAGATCTCTTTTTTAGAACTTCCAAAACTTCATCCCGGCCCGGAAAAGTGACCGACCAGGGCCCTTTTGATAAATGAAAGAAAGGGTTGTTGAGCCCTAGCCCTGTAAGCCCACACCTGTGTAGAGTAGATCGTTCAACACCTCCGGCACAAACCCATTTTTGACCTATTGGTCCTAGTATCATAGGCGACCGAACGGCCGCCCCCTAATTACTAGACCGACCTGCTGTAATAATTCCATAAACACCTAGCGAAGATATGGCAAACAAATAAAGTAGCCCTATGTTCAGATCTGACAATACCATACCATAATCAAAAGGTACAACGGCCCAAGCGACCAGACTTAACATAAATGTAGCCACTGGAGCCATTCTAAAAAGGGAGAAATTAGCACTACTTGGTGAAATAGGTTCTTTTAGAATCAATTTCGAACCATCTGCTAGAGGTTGTAACAATCCGAACGATCCCACTACATCAGGACCCTTTCGACGTTGCACAAAAGCCATTACTTTACGTTCAGCTAGCACTAAAAAGGCTACTCCTAGTAGAAGTGGTAGAATTATTCCAAGTATTTCAGCTGGAACAGCTATGTACGTTTTCGATTTTCTATTCACTCATGATCTGGCCTGGTCGACCCAATCATGATATTGAAGGATGGGACCTTTTCTCGAAAAATAGAAAGAAAAAGGAAGAAACGAAACATAGAACATAGAATGACAATTAGTTCTCGTTCTCATCCTCGAAACACTCCGATATGATAGTCCTCATTTCTCACGCTCATATTGCCCCGCCCGTCCTCCTTGATAGCTGGAAAAACTCATACCATATTAGTGACCAAAACAAAAGAGCTTATTTATTTATATTTCTTATAAAAGGTAGCCAGTAGTTTCGGATCTGAACGTATTCGCGTAATCCAGTCTTGAATCTCATCCTTTGTATCTTCGGAGATACCCATATCATAGCTCATAATTAGATAGGCGGACTCATCATACAAGTCAGTGGCTGAGGAAATTCTCCACCTTGGACGGCCTCTCTCACAATAATGTTGTAATTGAGAGGCTACGAGCCTATGAAGAGACCTGAGAAGATCTCCCCGCTCGCCCTGTTCTTGAAGGAGGGGGAAAGGTGTATGCTGTGGCGCCGGTAGCTCAATTGGATTGGCATTTTGCCCTGGGATAGCAGACGACGGGCCAGCCCTGTTTTGATTTGAAGAGCCAGTTGGCTGATTCACGCTTGCTTCGGAGCTTTCCCCAGAGCTGCTCCCTAGGATAGATGTCCAGCCGGAGTTGCCCCCAGAAGTACCCTCACCGCCAGGGGGAACATTGTGATTAGCCGAAGAAGCTTCCCCGGAGCCGGCGCAGTGAGTTACTTCATGGGAATTGCGTATTAGCATCAGCACCAGAAAGATAGGAGTCAATATGGTCCCGAGAATCTCGATAGTAGTTCTTCTATCGCCAAACCCTGTTTGCGGAAAATAGTAGAACCTCCACTTACATAAAGTAAGAAATAAAGGCAGGAAGAAACGTAGAACCAGATAAAAATAGATACATGTTATATCGCCCGGCAAGTGTATAATTCCTTGCATCATAGGTGTTACTGCGTCTTGAAATCCTAATTGCCATGGTTCCGGAAAAAAAGAGATTTCAACAGGATAAATTGTTATAAATAACCATTCTAGAATAATCATTTTTTTGTTTCATTTATTTGATTTTCACCATCTTCCTTCCTGGAGGAGTGAAGAAGTATAGAAGACTTTTGTTGGTTGTTGACCAATGGAAAGAAAGCATGGGAGTAAGAAGGGATCAATCTCATCTCATAGTGCTAGGATGAAGAAAGGAAGGAAGAGCTAATCTTTCTACGCGGAGATCTTTCTTCTCTTATGATATTGTTGTTTTGTTGTAAACCTGAATTGAAAATAGATTTTTAATTAATAGGCTATATATGACTTCCATTTCGATCTTCCACCTTAACCCTAGTACACGGAACACCAAACGGAGACCTGCTTTTGAAAGCACTGTGGGCGAAGGGTTCTCAACCAATCTCGCACTTGACACGCAAAGCAAGAAAGAGCAGTCTATCTTCACAGAGAAAGAGAAGGATCTTCGGCAAGGGGTTCCCGCCTTCGCGAGACCTTTTCGATCTGCTCTAGGCTAAGCTCAATGGGGCCTTGCTTTGTTGATGCCAATCTCTTAGTCTGATTCAGATAAACTGTGAACCAAGACATGATGAAAAAGAACGAACTCAAAGCGAATTCTTTAATATGAGATCTTCTACCCGCTTGCTTCGCATAGGCTCCACAAGCTTCGGTGCGGTACACGGAACACAAAGAAAATCTTGACGAATAAGCAAGGAAAAGAAAAGATTCGACTTCGGATTCTGAAAAGAATGACTAGCGGCCCTTCTTCCTAATTCTATTCAATAGGAGCGGAGTCATGAACAAAAAAAGCCACTTCCTTATTTACGCTATTTATTGACGACTTTCTTCTCCTCGTTGGAAGTAGGAACGGCCTTTATCTAATCGACTATTGAACCATCTCGCCTGAAAGTCACTCGCTCTCCTCTTAAGTCATGCCTTTCCTCCAACGGCTAACTCGACGGGACTTGCTTTCCTAAATAAATTTATTTTTATATAAATTCCGTGGAAGCTCTAGTACTGTATCGATCGGTCATTCGTGAACTCTCGCATCGCATCTTTATCTTTTGGTTTTTGAGCTTAGCTCATCCCGATTTCGTTTTTTTTAAATCGCGAGTTTATGGGGTCTTCAGTTTTAGGGTCACGATAGGTCCCTTCCAGTGCAAAAGAGAGGCCAGGTGTAAAAGCACTTTGTGGAGTTGAGTTGGTACCTGAGAACTCCGCCGACACCGTCATCGATGCCGCCAGCAAGCTTCATGCTAAATGAGGAGCGGGTTCAGGTTCAGGTCCTCGAAAGAGAGCACGTAGGGGGGCGAATGAGGATTGGGGAACTGTTCGTGTAAAGCAACGAGCAGTCAGTGTTGAGCAAAGAACCGTCCGGGTTAAGTAAATAGTTCGTTCTCGAAGTAAGGCGACTAGCTCGTTTTCGAACTGGCTGTGTTAAGCATATGATTAAAGCCGTTCCAGTCCTCCATTCGTTGGGTGCTTCGTGGCCCTATCAGCTGGCTTGCCACTCAACTGATCCGCTTTCCGTTGTTAACAGGAAACGACTCCTATTCTCGAACGAACGACCTCCTTTCCTTCTGCCTAGGTCTGCTTCAACGAGCCTCGCTACTTCAAGGAATGGAAAGAGCCTTCCTGTCAAAGGCGGCCGGCCGAAGGAACCGCCTCGAAGAAGTTCTATACACTTGCTTCTCTTTTTATATTAAATGAATTTTTTATAATCGAAGAACATGTAATTTGATAACTTCAATTGTTGCTTTTTTAGCATAGCAGCAAGGTTTCTTATATAAAGATATAACCTAAATGCAGCCGTTATCTTTTATACGCGAGACCAACAAATTTTCCCTCGTAAGGCCGACAACAAAGCATCGGAACAAGAGCTTCCGGGCACACACCTGGAACAGGCCTAGGAAAGAGATTGATGAGCTGAGAGGGATAAACCAAGATCCCTTCTCTGATTCTCGTAGGGGCAGGGGTAGATCAGGTGGTCGATTGTCGAGAGGAGGTAGAGGCCGTCGTCCTTCCTATCTGTTGTCTGCTCGGGAAGTAACTGAGGATGAAGGATCTCGCCCCCCTGCTTCATCAAGGAAGGCTTCCATGGTTGCTGCTCCATCTGCTGTAAAATGGGCGCGTGTTCAACACTTCCTTGGGTAAGTAAACCCAACCCTGCTAATGTGCTGGTTAACTCTGGTCCATCAGATCCTAAATCTACGCCTGCGATTAATGTAGAGCAGCCCACTAAACCACAATCTAATACGGGTAATTTTATTGGGCTAACCTCTTGAAAGATGGCGCTAAGGCAACAAAATTGTAACTGCAGTATTTGGAACCAGAAATTATAGATGGGAAAACTATTGTGCGAATGCCATCAGAGGTTATTGAACAAGCGGACCCTAGATGGGAGGAATGCCGAGTTGGCAACCTTGATTTTGCCTAATATAAGTTTCACACAAGGAACCTCTTGCTCTTAAGGATAAACTACGATATTTGATGGACTGGCAGTTCAGCCATGTAATTTATCCCTCAAGCTGAACAAACTTGACCTGCTCCTTTAGTTTAGGGCTATAGAGTTTACTTGCTTCTCACTAACGGCAGAATCGTAAGCTTGATCACTCGACTCTAAACAAAAATAAAAAAACTCGGCTATAGGATGACAATCCTTCACTCCGGAAAGGTAGGTTCCATACCGACAAGACCTCCTATCCTAGAAGAAGCTCATTTCACACCAAAAACAGCGGAACTTAATCACCAAGATAGAGTTGGGTAAAGCCCTAATGTAACTGAACGAAGTGGAAAACCCGCAATACGAGAGCAAAAACCTTCTGTGTGTAAGAGGAAGAGCAAGATCGAGTTAGGTAGGATGTAGATCGAGCGCAATAAGCTACAGGAGTGATTATTTCGCTTTGGAAGGAAAAGAGCATCTCAAATCAAATAAGGTCCTAACTCAGCTCTCAGGCTGTCTGGGAATAGCTCCACCAGACAAAGAATAGGAGAAAGGAGTGTAGGATTGGTAAGCTTTGCCGGAAAGAAGCTACTCGACTAATTCAGGAGGCTACTACCGGCGAAGCTCGTTTGCTTCGGAGCGTGCTATTGCGTGAAGCGGAAAGGGGGCCTAGTCACAGCGCAAAGGGACAGCGGAATCCAAGACTATGGGGGATGGGCAATTGACTCTTTCAAGTCAGAGATGCGGAGTTTCCGGGTAGTCTCCGATATGGCTAATTAGCCCCTTAAGTCAGAGATGCGGAGTTTCCGGTGTCAGTCTTGCTTCTGCTGGGCTAGCTCTTCCCCGGGAGCTGACCCGAGAACTCTAACTTAAACAGCCTTAGTGAGTCTTCCATTGGCTAAGAAGCTCTTTTCGGCAACTACATCGTACCCTACCCCTAGATTATCCTATTCTTTCTCCTTGCTTTTCGATAGCGTAGTTTCGTACCCAAGGTAGTGCTAACTATCTCTCCTGCGCTAGTGAATCCTAACCTCTTATGCTTCTTCCGCTTAAATGATTTAGGAGTGAATACCCGGCTAAAGGCGATCCGCCAGCGAGGAATTACCCATAGAAGGCCTTGGGCTTCTGTTCATGTGCATCCTCTTGCCTCTGGGTGGGATGATGCGCATTGAACTTGACTCCACCCATAGAGGTGCATAGCCCGGCGAAATAAGGTTTTACCTAAGGACGGTTGCTACTCGAATGCCTAACCTACTCGCTAACTCGAGTCCCAAAACAAAGGCAATAATCATTGTTCACCGACGGAAGCGAAGCAAGACGACTAGCTAGCCAACAGAGGCGTTAAGCCGCCAGAGGCCGTACGCTGACAAGCCCAATCCAACGGAAGGGAGCCTCTAACTTGCCTGACCAAAGGATAAGAATAGTTTTAGAAAAGGAAGGACTACGATCATCATCTTATGGAACGGGATTCGCTTTAGCGGAAATTTAGGCATGCCCTGCGATCAGCCTCAAGGCTAGGTTCAGGTCCGGCTACTACCGCATGGCCATGAGAGATGCGATTATGGATTTAGGATACCCTAGTGAACGAGGGGCGGATGCGCTTCTCTCTTATGGATAAAGAAAGGCAGGGATCACCACAACCTGGAGCTGTATAAGGGGGTTCTAGTTGTTTAACGCCCCGTCTAAGGCTCGACCGAGCTGTACAAAACAACGAACGCTATGAATGCATGGAGAAAGGCAAGACCCAACCCCAATCGGAAAACTTGATCTACTCGTTACTATAAGATATATTGAACCGGAAGAGGAAAGAGCGAGCCAAAGATCATAGCCAACTATGTATGAGCGAGTTGGAGAGCCTTGAATAAGGCAATTCGTATTGATTTATAATGGAATTGGTTTTTGTTCATTCTTCTATATTTGTAAAATGATGAAAATGCTTTCTCACTCGGAAGACAGCAATCAAAATGGGAAGAGTTTTCTCTCTTATGTGCAATTTCATTAAAACCTGTTCTCGATTGATCGAGTCTTTTTTCAATCCATTTATTTCACACTTCCCGGTATTTTTTATTAAACCCTGTTTTTTATTGTGAAGGTAAGAGGGTGCTGTTATGGTAAGGCTTGAGAAGGTCAGGGACGGAGGAGTAGAAGGGGCTAAGAAGAGGAGATTAGTAACCAAGGACCTTAGACGATAGCTAGGAGATAGGGTTGGAGGTTCAGGTTGCGTCCCCTTGGTCCAGTGATTAAGAAACAGCTTGGCTTGTTTACGCTTTTCAGACCGTGCTGGGCTGGGATCCTTTCATTCATTCAATATGGGCTATAGACCAGAAAGGATAGTGATGACGAGGCGGAGTGAAAGCCCAAGGCAAGTGCCAATTCATAAACACCGTAAGACAGACGAGATCACTATTACTCACATAATAGGAAAGGAAGATCTAACCAAGCGAATAAACGAAGGTTAGAAAACAACTTGAAGCTAAGACAAGGTGGTACGGGGCGGTGGTTCGAGTCCAAGTCGTGACAAAACAAAGGAAGAAGTAATAGTCTAAAACTCTAGCCTAGCCCAGTGAATCAAGAGTAAACCACCACTAGCAATTGAATCAGTAAGCGCTTTGAACAGAATAAAGGCTGCTACTGTTATTGAATCAGCTGCACATGAATTTCACTCCATCAATAAGCCATGTAGGCAACTTAACCTAATTCCTTTGGAAAGGCTTTCATCGGCCTTTGGTACCTAGATATTTTAAATCCCCAATTCCCCTCGTACCAAGGAAGAGTTTTCTATCGACTATTCCTAGTGTCAGACTCGACAAATAAAGATAAGTACACGAAAAGGGATGAAAGACAGGACAAATGCCACAGAAAGAGTTGGAACTGCTTGAGAATTTGCTTCAAAAGGCTCCGCGTCTACCACTCCTGAAGGCCAATGAAAGTTTTTTCTATCAAATGGGGTGATAGCAGAGAGATCAGAAGCGACGGTAGTGCTAATGCTAGCAGTAGCAATAAAATAAATAGCCAATAGCAGGAGAAGGGGAATGGATAAGACTAATTGACTGCCTTTTTTCGCTGGGAAGGAAAAATTCCTTAAAAAAAAAGGGCATTGGCGACCTACTACTAAATACTTTATTTGTGAATGGATTCACTCTGAACGGGTAGCATTCCGACTATCCTTAACACATTGAATTCTAGGGAGGAATTCTTTTTTTTCCGAACTGGAATTCCCTGAAGCTCCCTTGTCTGCCTTAAGCTGATGTTATGAACTCCATTGAGATGGAGGGAAGATAGATTCAGGCAAACTAGAAAGGACAATAAAGACTAAGCATACTGACGAATAAGCAGATAAGAGTTGTTTAGCAGCCATATCAGAATCCAATAGCACTTCGTCTTCATGCACTTCATCTACTCGGACCAAGGCCTCTAGGCTCCCGACCCCTAGCAGTCTTGAAAAGCATTACCCGCAGCGAACAACTACAAGACAGCATAGGATCTCTTAGAGGCTTCGGCACGAACATAGACTTATAAACAGGCATAGGCTGATCTATCAGTTCCGCATAAAGATTCCGGACCGAGCAGCAGGATACTTTTTTCAGAAATGGATGGCTATACCCAGGAGCCGCTCGGGGCTCGATCTTCCTTGGCTTCGTTGCTCTTTTACACAACCATCTTCAGTCTTGACTTAGCCCTTTCAAGAGAACTCCCTTTGAGGCTAAGATCTATCACTAAGGCGGAAAGAGACCGACATCCAAGCGGAGCCATGCCGCTCAAGTCCCCGATTTATTCTTTCCGAAGAGCAGACCTTGAAATGGGCGTTGTCGGGCGGTTTCTGTGCTCTAGGCATTTTCATGAGCCGATTCAAACCCAGTTCTCTCCCACAAGCGGATACGACTGACTTTAGCAATGACGAGACCCTTACATCTACGTCTCAGCTATGGAAGTTCCACTCGGCATAGCCAGGATGGAGCTATTCTGTCTGTGTCTGTGGAATTTTTATGCCCGCCCTGGATAAGTACTTCAAGCTAAGCCACTTCCCTCCCGCGGGTCTCCCCATCGCATCGGTCAAAATGCCGAGAGGAGGAGGACTCAGGATGCGAGAACCTGACGGAATGGACCCAAGATAGTGGTCCTCTTTTCTTTTCTTCGTGGCCAGAAGGTCGCCTCCTTCACTTCGTTCTTTACCCAATTCCATTCTGCAGCCAGATCAGCCTTAGATAAAGAGAAAGAGAAGAGGAATATTGAAGACTTTCCCCTATCAATCATAGAAGCCAGCTAGATAGGAAGAGTAAGAAGAGGAAGGAGAATATTCTAGAACTAAAAAAGAAAGTCAGTGCGCACGGTACTTGACTCGGCACTCTTTCCTGAAGTCAATAATAAGAGTCAGCAGAAAAGTCACTAAAAGAATAGTCCATGGGAAATGGCACTGATTTCTATTCCTTTTCTTGAAGTGGTGGGGGCACTGAGTTTGAGTTCCTGCCGTTCCATCAGATGTTGCCGGGAAATCCTGCTATAGCTTCATCTTTTTTCAATAGATGATCAACCCGCTTTCGCGGAGGCTGAGTCAGTATCTGATCAAACTTTCTTTGGCCTCATCAGATGCTGTTTCCTAACCATCTTAAATCGAAGATAGGAAAGAGAGCTTGAACTGGACGCGAATCCAACTTCTGTAGCTTAATCAGTAAGTACCGGAGGACACCACTTTTGCTACCGAAGGGTATGGGCCCGAGTCGGGTGCGAGTCTTGCTGAACCGATTGGTACCACAGACGCAGGAGACAAAAGAGAGTAACCTATTGGCAAAGAAGCCCCCTAACAAGAAAAAAAAGGATAACCTATTTTTTTGTTTTCAAGGAAGATAAAAAAAGTGAGTGAAACCCGCAACGAAAAGGTTGAAGGGAAAAGGAAAACCGAAGCGGTGACAATATCATCCTACCTTTCACCGAGCTTCCCTTCCTATTTCCTATTATCTAGGATATAGGATATCCAGGATCCCCCAATGATTTAGTTAGTTCTATCTAGGGAAAGCCCTTCAGTTCAGGTTAAGAAACTGATTCATCTAAACATTATGATAGGTATAGGGAAGCCCAATCTTATAATTCTGGTTTGATTTTGGCAGGTCGAGCTCTAAAAGGGAAGACCAATGCCGTTCTACTCTGGATAGAGAAGAGCCAGCCTAAAAGAAAGTCAAAGACTGGCAACACAACCAACATACACGCTGACTTTTTGTTTTTGATAAGCTTAAGTCTTTCATACTTCCCGCCCATTTTCCACGAAAGGGAAAATTTCTGCGATTCTTGCTTAGTCAACTCAGTCTCATCCTGTCATTCGCGGTTCTTGCTTCACTTCATCTTGACGTGAGAATCAGACGCTTCAAAAAGAAAACTTGTATAAAATGGTTCTTTAGTCCGTCCGACACTTAACTTAATGTTTCGAAAAGACGAAGAAGAGCTTTATTTCCTGAATAGTCTGACCCGTCCCCCCATTTATTTATTTAAAAGAACCGGGGAGGACGCTGATCTTTTATATGCTCTGACTTTGGATATTCTGAGCTCCAACTTAAGAGCTTCCAGGCCTCTTTTTTCTTTTGTGAGCGGCTGACCACCTGTTGTAGATTTCAATCTTCCTTACCATGGGGTGAGGACCTAGACCTCACTCTAAGAAGGAGAGCCCCTCAGCCAAGAAGAGCAGGCCGGTAAAAGTAGACCTATCAGAGTTTTCCGGACGGATCCGTTTTTATACCTATTGTTATTGATACCGCTCTTTCTAAATCGGATGTGAGCCTCTGTTCTACAGTAAAAAATCGTAACTGGTTTTTCTTCATTGAGGTCTTGACCTTAGGTCTTTCCCAATAACCAACTCTGGAGGGATCAGCCTATAGTTCTCTTCTTCTTGCGCATAGGGGTCTAGAAGATTCAGCCTCCATCGAAGGAAGGACGGAGGCAACTCCTCTTTCATCCTTTTTTGCTCTCCCCCGTTTCCGGTTCTAAAGAAGTTGAGAGAAGAGTCCACCTATAGTTATAGTAGTTATAAGCCCAGCTTCAATCGTCAGCAGGTGAGTCAGCAAAGTTCTCTAGGAAGTCAGCCCATTGCTTTGACTTTTAGCTGCCACTGCTTCATCGGATGTTGCCCTTGAATTGCTTTCTGTAGCCGCATCGGAGGATGTAATAGAAAAGTCTGCCACCGCTCCCTCGGAGGATGGCTCTCCTCCCCCTTTTGGACCTATAGATTGGTACCACACGAGACCGGACCCGTAGCCTGAGGTACCCATATGCAACGAAGACTTTGAATCGGATACTTATTATATGATCTTTCTTCCACTGCCAATACTACGAAAAAGAGTCTTAGTAATAGCTTCAACAAAGCTCCGTTCCTTTGAAGTCTTTGTCTAGAACTAACTAGAAAAGTGAGCCCGGTCTTACTAAATCGTTTTCCGACTTGGGAAGAAGTGCCCCCGAAGCATTCAATTCATCTGGTGAAAAAGAATGTCCTATCGCTTCATCTTCCGCTGCCCTTTGATTCTATTCAGTTGTCTTCCTTCTTCCCTCTATAGGTGTTGAGGAATGCCGATAGAACTGTGGATACCTCCGCTTTGGGAGATACCCCCGTTTTGGTCTTCCTAGCAGGTGAGGAGGCGCCAGCCGATGGTCTGGACTTTCTTTCAATTGAAAATAAGACAGTCTTTTCAAGAAAGCCTTCGTGAACTCAATCAAAAGAGCAATTCAAGAGACAAGCTTCATGTTCTCCTGCTCGGAGAATGGGTGCAGAAATGGTTGAGGAAAGGGCTTGCCCTACTGAAACTGAAGGAGAAGAGCAAAAACTAGAAGATGAAGATGGGCACAGGTCTTTCTTTTCTTTGATTGGAATTCTATTTTCTGGCAAGTAGGGTCTCGTGAATCTGTCTTTGATACACTTGAGATGGCTCTCCATCCAGATGTCTAAT
>Ga0157362_1000023_pt1 | contig 43102 bp, 45 predicted proteins | sample AttlaeALBM3_FD_111480 | JGI IMG/M metagenome (GOLD analysis project Ga0157362, IMG submission 111480) | Fungus gardens microbial communities from leaf cutter ant in Ribeirão Preto, State of São Paulo, Brazil - Atta laevigata ALBM3 | ecosystem: Host-associated > Fungi > Mycelium > Unclassified ... | reverse complement strand
GTCCGACCCTCGGCACCGCCGCCCCATTGCTGCTGGGTCTGCGGGCGGCGGCCGACCTCGCCGGCGCGCGGTCCGACCGCCCCGCCCAGATTCGGTGGTCGACCGCCGCGCGCCGTCTGGACCGCGCGATCGCGACAACCTTCGGTGCGAACGGGTACCGGCGTTATCCAGACCCGGGAGCGGGCCCGGATGCCACCGCGGCTCTTCTCGCCGCGCCACTGGCTCCCCTCGCCGACGATGCCGCGGGCGTCGCCGCCGCCCTGCGGCGCACCGAGACCGAGCTGCTGACCGCTTCCGGCGGGTTGCGGCCGGGCGATCTGCCGCGCGGCCGCGGTGTTGCCTGGACCGCGGAGACGGCGCTGTTCGCACTGGCCGCCGCGGCCGACGACACCCGCTTCAATCACTGGTTCGGTTGGTTGGCCGACCACCGAACGACCGTCGGCGAGTTCCCGGAGAAGGTGACCGCCTCGGGACGACCGGCCTCGGTCGCCCCGCTGGGTTGGACCGACGCGATCGTGCTGCTCGCGCTGGCCCGACGCGACGGCCGGGTGGCCGCACCGCCTGACATAGGCTGACCGGCGTGACGACCTGGAAGGACACAGCAGGCGCCGGGCTGGATGACAACTCGCGCGGGCTGCTGAAGCTGCTCGGCGTCCTGATCGAGGACGCCGGGCCGGACCGGGTCGTGGTCAGCCTCGACGTTGGCCCCGACCACCTCCAACCGCACGGGGTAGTGCACGGCGGGATCCACTGCACGCTGGTCGAAACGGCCGCCAGCGTCGGCGGCCACCTGTGGCTGGGCGGACAGCCGGGCGGGGGCACCGTGGTCGGCGTGGCCAACAACACGGACTTCCTGCGCCCGTTCACCGGTGGCCGGCTCACCGCGACGGCGACCCCTATCCAGCGGGGGCGCACCCAGCAGCTGTGGCTGGTCGAGATAAACGGGCCGGACGCCAAGCTGATTGCTCGCGGTCAGGTCCGGCTTCACAACCTGAACCGCTGAGCGCGAAACAGCGGCGGGATGGGCCTGTGGCCACATCCCGCCGCTTGGGTGCTGCCGCCTACTTCGCCCGGACCGGCTGGTCCGGCTTGCCCTTGGCCGGCACGGCGCTGCGTCGGCGTATCACGAACAGGCCGTAGAGCATCGCGGCGACGACGACTATCACGACCACGCCGATGATGATCGGCGTGCTCGAGCTGCCACCACCGCCACCGCCGCCACCGCCGGCAGCACCGACGACCGGGGTGGTCTCACCGGCGACCAGATTCACCTGCCACTCGCCGTTGTACGGCTTCACCGCGGCCGAGCCGGGGATCGCCCGGACCTGCATCTTGAGGTCGAGCGGGCCCGGTTTGAGGTTGGTGGGCATCGCCCCCTGGTACTGCCCGATCACCGAGGTGGGGCTGAGGAGGGTCCGCTGCTCGGGCTGGCCGGTCAGGAGCACCACCGACGACTGCTGGATGGGACTCCCGGAGTCGAAGTCGACGATGACCGCGGTGGCCTGCCAACCCGTTCCGGCGGGTGTGAGCGTCAGATCACGTACCAGCACGACGGCTTGACCGCCGCTGTGCGCGGAGGCCGACCCGGCGCCGACGCCCACCAGCGCTGCCATCAGGGCCAGCAGTACCGCCACCACCGCGGCGGGGCCACGGACGGATCGACTTCTGGACATAAATTCACCTTCCTCCGCCGAGGACCGTGGCCGCCACGGTCGACTCGATGAGCTCGTGCAGATACTTCAGTCCGGTTACACATGCCCCGATCGAGGCCGAGCCGACCAACAGGATCCCGGCGCAGATCCACAGCGCTCGGGTGCCGGGAGCCACCGCTCCGCTCTCCCGCCGCCGGGCGCGCAGTGCCGTCCGGGTGACTGCGCCCTCGGTGGCACCGGAGGCGACCGCGACCTCGTCGTGCAGGACGTTGCCCTCCTCGTCGAAGTGGACGCCCTGCCCCCACATGTCGTCCTCGGCCTCACGCTCCAGCGATTCGGAATCCTGCGAGATCTGGGCCTGCCTGGACGCCTCCAACACCAGCAGCACGGACGCCGCGGCCATTACCCCGAAGATGATGATCTTGGTGTAGAGCAGCAGGAAGTAGTCCTGCGCGTACGGCAGCTGCGTGATCCGGTCCCAGTTTCTCTTCGAGAACCCGTCGAGCCGGTACGGCGCCTTGTAGGCGGTCTGCGTGGACAGCAGATACAGGCCGGTTCCCAGTGTCCCGGCGAACATCGCCCAGAGGCTGCTGACCAGGAACCCGCGCCGAACCTCCAACGTGTGCAGGGCCAGGACCGACAGCATCCGCCGCAGCCGCGGGATGGCCAGGAAGGCCATTGACGCCGCCAGCAGCAGCCAGGCGCCCGCCAGTACCACGTGGGCCTGGAGCAGGAACACCTCGAAGGTCTTCCCGGTCACCACGTACTGCAGGGCCGCGGTGTTGTACTTCAGCTTGACCGCGTTCGGGAAGTTGAAGGTGGCCGAGACGACGGTCAGGACGGTCTGGTTGCGCAGCGCGGGCTTGTTGACCGTGCCGTGGAACTCCCACAGCCCCTTGTCGGTGATGATCCCGCTGCACCGGTAGACACCGATCGGCACCTCGGGGGAGTTGTAGTGCTCCTCCTGGCAGTTGATCGGGGCTTCCTTCGGGTCCTGCCCCGGCTGGTTGAAGGTCAGGAACACGCCGTAGTGCACGCGCGGCGGGGTGCCGTCCTTCTTCTGGACGATGATGTCCATCGTCGCGTGGTTCTCCGAGGCCTTGTGCTCCAGCGGCGCCTCGCGGATCGACACCTTGATGTTCTTGGGGTCATAGGGGTCGGGTTCGGCGGCGGGGGCGGCGGGGCCGGACCGAGGTCCGACGGTGGATGCCGATGCCGCCGGGGCGAGCAGGCCGCCGGCCAGGAGCAACGCGAACAGGGCCGCGAACAGGCTCCAGCCGCGCAGGGCGGTGCGCGGCCGTGGGCCGACCGCGCGTGTCACGGGCGCGCCCGCGCTCATTTCAGGTCACCGCCAGGAACGACTTGTTCCATTTGCCGTAGTAGCCGTCCACCTTGATGTCGGCCTCCCTGAACTGCTTGTTGAACCACTGCTGGAAGAACTGGAAGCGCTTGTCGTCCTGGACGATCTTGGTCAGCTCGGGCGTGGCCTCGGCCACGGTCAGCTGGGGCAGATCGACCCGTTTCGCGACGTGCAGGACAATATACAAAGAACCGTTGTCAACTTCATACCTCAACGGGTCCGCTGATTGCCCCTGTTTCAGCGCCTTCACCTTCGAGATGAAGTCCTGCTGCACCGGGCTGATCGGCGAGATGTCGACGGTGGCGGAGCGCAGCACCTTCGCTCCCAGGTCGGTGATTACCTTTCCGAAGGCCTCGCCCTTGTCTACGCGCGACTTCAGCGCGTTCGCCGAGTCCAGATCGTCCATGAACGCGACGTCCGTCGTGGCCTTGAAGCTCTGCCCGACTATGTCTTTGCGCTGGTCATAGGCCTGCTGGATCTCCTCCGGGTTGACCGCGACGTCCGGCAGCAACTTCTGCGCGAGCGCCTTTTCCAGCTTCTCGGCCCGGGAGGCGATCTGGAGGTCGGCCGCCCGGTAGCCGCTTGCGGCCAGGCTCGGTGCCTCGGCTATCGCCGAGGCGATGTCGTTGCTCGCCTCGGTCTGCTCCACCGAGATGCCCCGCTGTCGCGCCAGGGCCTCCAGGAAGACCACCCGGATCTGATAGGTCAACGCGGTGGCCCGGACCTGTTTCGGGGATACCACCAGTCCCTGCTGTTGATTCGGGTCCATGTCCGAGCGGCCCTGCTCGGAGTTCGCGAAGGCGTTGTAGAGGTCTTGCACGGTCTTCGAGGTGATCGGCACGCCCTGCACATGAGCGGCTACCTGCGGCACGCCATGGCCGCCGGTAAGGCTGCAACCGGAGGCGGCCACGAGCACCGCGCCCCCGGCCAGCACAGCCCGCAGCCGAATTCTTACTGTCCGCTCACGCGGGTTGATCTTGCTCATCGTCCTGTCCCTACCTGCTGATTCGCGGCGCCGGTGTTGCTGACCGCCCTCTGGTCCTTCGCCCCGGGCAGTCCCTTGGTGCTCGACGCCGCGTTCAACACGAAGGTGCCGCGCCCTTTCCCGGTCTTCTGCGACGCGTCGGCCGCCTCCGCCGCGAGCACCTGCTGGAGGTACGGGTCGAAGTCGGCGGTGTTGTTCTTGGCCTCCTCGTTGATGCCGTTCAGTGCCTTGTCGATCTTCTGGTACTTCTCACTCTCCGGGAACGCGAAGTCCCTGCCGGTGGCCTCGGAGATGATGTCCGATACCGCCTGTTGGGTGATCAGGAACGTCCGCCGGTCGCCGTCAACCTTGGCGTAGAAGCCCGCCTTGCTGAAAGTCGGTCGGCCGACCGTGAGATTCAGCGTGACGCCCTTGGTCGTTACAACTTTGATTGCGCAGAACGCACCGCACTCCGGGATCGAGCTGTTGGGCGCGGCCAGGCCGTAGGTGGGATCGGCCTGGTTGAGTCCGGGTATGGCCCGGTAATAGTTCAGGGGGAACATGCGCTCGGCGTTGGTGGACAGCATCGTGGCCGCCTGAACTGTGGCCCCGGTGGACGGCGTCCACACCCCGTCGAGAAATCTGAGCGTGGCCGACTGACCATTGGCGGTGAATGTGACCGTCTCCAGCTGGCTCGGCATGACGTCCAGCGCCGCGATGTCCAGGGCGTGCGGGCCACCGCCGCAGGCGGACAGTCCGGAGACGGCGAGCACACCGGCGGCCGACGCCGTGGCGAGGCGGCCCGCACGCGAGATCCCGCTCATCCGCGCTTCAACCTCCACAGCACGAACGGAACGAACACCAGCGCGGCAAGGCAGGGGAATACCACGGTCTTTTTGATCAGCGCCCGCCGCTGCGGCCCTGTGATGTTGAACTGAGAGTTCGCGCCAGGATCACGATAGGCCGAAACGATGTCGTTGTCCCTGGCCACGTGCTGCAGCATGCGAATGAAGAACTCCTGGTCGCCAAACGACTTCTGGTACTCGTTCGCGGGGACCCCGGCGCTGCCCAGGACCCCGATGATCGCGCCGCGCTGCACGGCGCTGGTGCCCAGGCCGGTGATGTTGGTCGAGTCGGACAGGGCGGCCAGAGTGTAAGCCGCGGTGGAATTCGGTATCTGCTTGCCGGTCGCGTCCACCCGATAACTCTTCGGGCTGGACTCGACCAACTGGGTCAGCTGCGGTCCCCCACCGGCGTCGCCGAAACCGGGGACCTTCGACACGGCCAGGGAATTGCTGAAGATGACCGGGGTCTTGTCGTGGTCGAGCACGTCGACGATCGAGGACGCGGTCGGGTAGCGCCGGGACACGATCGCCGCCGGATCGTCGGCCAGCGACTGCGGGTCGCGGATCGGTTGGGGGCTGTACTGCAGACCCCATGGGCCGATCAATTGGTTGAGCTGGGGGATGTTTCCCCGCACCGAGTCGGCCGCGACCATCAGCCGACCGTTGGCCCTGGCGTAGTCCGACAGCGTCGACAACTCCTGGGGCAGCAGCGTGGTCCGGGGGCCCATCTCGAGCACGACCTTGCACTGGCTGAGCAGGTCCTGCGCGCCCTTGCCGGTCAGGAACAGCTTGGCCGGGATGTAGCCGGCGATGCGCAGGCGTGCGGCAAACGAGGTCAGGCCCTCCTGGCCGGGATCGTCGAGCCCGCGCTCGCCGTGGCCGTCGACGAAGCAGGCCACCGGCGGGTTCTTCTGTCCGAGCAGCGAAATGGCCGAGGTGATCGTGCTCTCGACGAGGTCGTCGACCTCCTGCTTGCGGTCGCCGACCTGCAGCAGGTAGGTGTCGTAATCGGTGATCCCGGAGGCCTGCGCGAGCGCCGGCGACACGTCGGGATCGATGATCCTGGAGCTGATGTTCGCGCCGGCCGCCTTGTACTTGCGCACCGTTGAGTTGATCTCGGACGCGCCCAGGCTGACCCGCTGCGAGAACGCGGTGATCACGATCGGCACATTGCCGATCTTCTTGATGACCTCCTTGGTGGCCCGGGAAACCGTCTCCCGCCGCTGCGGGGTCAGGTCGTTCTGGCCGTGCACGGCGCGGGCGATACCCGGCGTGCCGAGGACGACCGCCACCGACGCGGCCACCGCGGCCGCCCGACGCAGGAAGATCTGCCGGTCCGAACCGGCCCGCCGTCGACTGATCGCATAGACGGCCAACCCCAGGCCGCCCGCGGACAGCACCAGGAAGTAGGCGACATCGGAGTAGTAGATGATGCCGTGCAGCATTGGGTCCAGATGCTTGAGCGGGCCGAAGTTCTGCAGGCGGTCCTCGAACGAGCTGGGCAGGAACCGGATCAGCAGCAGGAACAGCAGCACCACGAATGACAGGAAGGCGCCGCTGACCGCGGTGGTGCACCGGGCGCAGACCGCCATGCTGATCGCGTTGAACAGGGCGACGATCAGCAGCATCCCGACCCAGCCGCCCAGCGCCCGGGCGTGGTCGGGCTTGGCGTATGACTTCAGTTGCGAGTAGTAGATCCACGAGATGCTGACCAGCAGCCAGGTGAACAAAGTGTTCGCGATGAACTTCGAAAGCACGATCGCCCATCGCGGCACCGGCCAGGCCAGCATCACCAGCAACGCACCGGTATGCCGTTCCTCGGACAACGAGCGGGCGGCCAGGATCGGACAGATCAAGCCGAACAGGTTGACCACGTTGGCGAAATAGGCGGCCAGGTCCGCGGAGTTGTTCGTGCTGACCAGGTTGATGAAGAAGACGCCGGAGATGATGACGAAACCCACCGAGACCGCGTAAGTCCCGACCCATAGGGACAGCGAGGTTAGCTCTCGCTTCAACAACGTGCCCACGGTGTACTTCCGCCTTCTCGTCGGTGTTGCATTTGCTGACGGCTGCTCAGATTGCTTGCGGTACTACTTGGTCACTACGTCCTCGCCGGCGTTGACAGAACCCATCACGGCGTCCCGGAAGGCCTCCTCCAGGCTGTCCGCTGTCGACTCCGCCGCGGTGACCGGCCACCGGTCGGACCAGACGCGAACCAGCTCGGCGACGGCCCTGTCGTCGCGGGCCTCCACAGTCACCGTGGTACCCCGCTCGTCCTGCTGGGTGTTGACCAGCTTCGAGCCCTCGACCAGATCGGAGTCCGCGGGATCGACTGTGGCGTGGATGCGGATCCGCATCCGGATCGCGTGCCCGGCGCCCTCGGCCATCTCCGATGGCACCCCGGCGTAGACCAGCTTGCCCAGCGACATGACCAGCACCTTGCTGCACATCAGCCGGGCATCGGCCAACAGGTGCGTGGACACGATCAGCGTGCGGGTCTTGGCGTACTCCTGGAGCATGCCGCGCATGTCGAGGATGTTCAGCGGGTCCAGGCCCGACATCGGCTCGTCCATGATCGTGATCAGTGGGTCGCCCATGAGCGCCTGACCCATCCCGACCCGCTGCTTGTAGCCCTTCGACAGGTTGCCGACGATGCGATTGCGCATGTGGGTCAGCCCGGTGCGCTCCATTGCCAGCTCGACGGCGGCGGGCCGATCCGCCTTCGGGATCTTCTTCGCCGCGGCCGCGAACGCGAGGTACTCCTCCACCCGCATTTCGTTGGGGAACGCCACCCGTTCCGGCATGAATCCGATCAGCTTGCGCGCCGCCGCGGGATTGCGCGCCACGTCGGCGTTCCCCACCCGGATCGTTCCCGAGTCCCAGCTGGCGATGCCCGCCAGGCAGGTCATCATGCTCGACTTGCCCGCGCCGTTCGGGCCCAGCAAGCCGGTAATGCCCGGACCGAGCGTGAACGACACGTCGTTGACTGCGATGCGGGCGCCGTACCGACGGGTCAGGTGCGAGACGGTGAGCAGCGCCTTGCCGTCGGAGGCAGCTGTCGCGGCAGCGGCGGCGGCCTCGGTCGTGGTGGTCATGTCTGACGCTGTCTCCTCGTGGCCCGTCAACGGCGGCAAGCGTGAAGCGGACAAAGCAAGCGAATCGCGCACAATATGAAAATTAGCTTTGGATCATGTGTGGCTTCGATGCCTCAGCTGTGTGCAGCCTGTGCCGGCCGAACGCCGGCACCGGTAACGCGGACGAGGGCATTGAAGCCGGTGCGCGGCTCCCATGCCCTCGTCGGTTGGCGTCAAGGCGACCGCCGGGCTATTCCTTCTGCGGCCCCGCCCCCGAGGCCGCCTCCGGGGCGGCGGCCGAGGCCGGCTCTTCGCCCACATCCAGGGCCGCGGCAGCCGCCGCTGCCTCGGTCCGCGCGTGCATCGCCGTCCGCTCCTCGGTGACCTTCACGAAGCGGCCCTTCTCCATGATCATCTGCTTGTCGGAGAAACCGACCGCGACCAAGTGGAACTGCTCGACCATGAGGACGGACAATCCTTCGTCGCACAGCGCACGCAGGGCGGAGTAGAGGCGTTCGGCGATGACCGGGGCCAGACCCAGCGACAGCTCGTCGACCATCAGCAGCCGCGGCCGGGACATCAATGCGCGGCTGACGGCCAGCATCTGTTGCTCACCGCCGGACAGCGAACCCCCCGCCTGGTTCTGACGCTCCTTCAGCCGCGGGAACAACTCGTATACGCGCTCGAACTGCTCCTTCATCTTGGTGACCGGCAACCCGTAGGCGCCAGTGATCAGGTTTTCCTTCACCGACAGGGTGGGGAAGATCTGCCGACCCTCGGGCGACAGGGAGATACCCAGACCAACCCGCTTGTGAGAGGGCATGCTCGAGACCCGCTGACGCCGGAAAATGATCTCGCCCTTGGTCGGCGGGATCGCACCCAGGACCGTCTTGAGCAACGTCGACTTCCCGGCGCCGTTGGCACCGAGCACCGAGATCATCTGCCCCTGCTCGATGGACAGGTCGATGTCGAACAGCACCGGCAGCCGACCGTACCCGGAGTGGACCTTCTTGAGCTCGAGCAGACTCATTGCTCACCCTTCGTCGTCGGAACTGCGTCGGCCGCGGCCGCCGCCTGCTCGGCGACCACCGCGTCGGCCTCCTGCGCCAGCGTCTGTGCCTCGGAGATGTCCTTCTCCTCCTCGAGGTCGAGGATCGAGCCGAGGTACTCCGATCGGACCACCGGGTCAACTGCCACCTCGGCCGGGGTGCCCGAGGCGAGCAACTGACCCTGGTTCAGCACGTAGACCAGGTCGGCGTTGTCCAACACGGCCTTGACGTAGTGCTCGACGAGGACGATCGCCAGGCCGAGGTCACGCTGGAGCTGGCGCAGCAGCGCGAACAGGGCGTGTGCGTCCACGGCATCCAGACCCGCGGCCGGCTCGTCGAGCAGCACTACCGCCGGGCCACACATCAACGAGCGGCCGATCTCGATACGGCGCTGCCGACCGAAGTCGAGGTCTGCGACGCGGTCGTGGTAGTGCTCCTTGATGGCCAGCAGCACGCACATGGCGTATGCGGCCTGCTCGGCACGCCTCTCCGACCTCCGCGGCCCGGGGAAGCCGAGCAGGGTGGTGATGGGGTTCCCCTTGATCGTCAGGTGCGCCGCGGACAACAGGTTCTCGCCGACCGTCAGATCGTGGTTGAGCCGGTTGGCCTGGAAGGTGCGGCCCATGCCGAGCTTGGCCCGGTCCCAGGGGCGCATCTTCGTGACGTCCTTGCCGAACATGACGATTTGCCCGGCGTCCGGCCGCTTGAGGCCGTTCAGGACGTCGAACAGAGTCGACTTTCCCGCCCCGTTCGGGCCCAGCAGGCCGACGAAGGTCCGGGACGGAACTGTGATGTTGACACTCTGCAGGGCCTTGACGCCGCCGAACGCGATCGAGACGTTCTTGCCGACCAGGACGTTGCCGGTGTCGCCGCGGTGCGGCGGCAGGAACGCCTCGAGCACGGCCAGTGCCTGGTCGCGTTCGGGGTCGATCCCGGATTCGGCGACAATGTGGCCCGCTTGGTCCGCGGGAGTCGTGGTTGTCACTTCTTCTCCGATCCGGCCGAGACTGGCGGTCGCTTCGCCCCCAGCTGTGAACCCTTGGCCCTCGCGGTGCGCGGAGGCGCACCCGACGGCCGCTTCTGGGGCCTGCCGGGCCGCTTGACCCCGGCCGCCTTGGCCGCCTTGCGTTTCGCTCTGGCACGGGCGTCGAACAGGTCGGCCGTAGCACCGCCCATGCCCCGCGGTCCGGCAAGCACACCGATGGTCAGGCCGATGCCGCCGAGGATCTGCGGGTTGATCTTCTGGTCAACCAACAGCTGGGTTATCACGTTGAAACCGACCGCGATCGCGACCACGTTGAGCAGCGACTCGAAGCCGGCCAGAATCGGGATCGACACGTAGAACAGCGAGCTGAACGACAGGTATTGCAGGATGCCGGGCGGGTTGCGGTACAACGGTGCGGACAGCGCGCCCGCGAGGCCCGCGAACACACCCGCGATCGAGAACGCAGCCACCTTGTACATCCAGGGGGAGACCCCCACCGCGGCAGCCGCGGACTTGTCCGAGCCGACCAGGATCAGCGAGCGGCCGAACCGAGAGTTGCGGAACCGGTGCAACAGCATGATGGAGACCACGAGCACACCGAGGATGTAGAAGTAGAACCTCTTGTCGGACTCCATGCTCATACCGAAGAAGTTCGGCCGCGGCGTGCTCGGTGCGGACAGACCGCCGGTCAACTTCTCCTTGGTGAACAGGGAGTTCTCCAGGAGGAATTGCAGCGACAGCGTCAGCACGATCACGTACACGCCGGACAGGCGCATCGAGATCAGCGCCACCACTGCGGACACGGCAACCACGAACGCGATGCCGACCAGCGCGGCTATCGGGAACGGGAGGTCCGGCCCGGCCTCACCCTCCTTGCCACCGCGGGCCATGTAGCCGGAGATATAAAGCGCCGAACCGGTGAGGCCGGCCTGGGCCAGCGAGATCTCCCGGCCCCACCCGACGACCACCAGCAGGCCGAGGCACGCCATGCCGAGGATCAGGCCAACTGTTACGTTGAAGGTCCAGTAGTCATTGGCGATGGCCGGGTAGACGAAACCCGCGATGACCAGGGCGACCAGCGCCGGGTGAACGCCGATCAGGCCGTGGAGTCCGCCGTAGCGTGGCGGTACCTCGATCGTCGGTCCCGAGGCCGCTGCCTTGGCCGCCGGTGTCTTCGTAAGTAGTGCCATGTCAATCCATTCCCTGCGTGGCTGAGGGCCGGGCGCATCTGGTTGCAGCAAGGCCCTAGTGGGCGAGGACGGAGGTGCCCTTCTTCCCGTAGCGGTCGATCAGGAGAACGATCGAGAACAGGAACGCGACGACGATCACCTCGCGGTAGCCAACATCGACAACTCCGAACACGTCCGACTTCAGCATGCTGTCGAGGATTGCCAGGGTGACCGCGCCGGCGAGTGCCAGCGGAATGCTGGAGAACGCACCAAGCACGCACACAATCAGTGCGCGCAGGAAGACGAACAGGATCGAGTTCGTGTCCGTGCCCACGTAGTTGCCCAGCAGGATGCCGCCGAGCGCCGAGATCGCCCCCGAGATCGCGTAGACCGTGGTGCCGACGGTGCCGATCGGCACACCGACGAGCTTGCTCGCCTCGACATTGTCCGCGACCGCACGGACGAAGATCCCGAACCGGGTGGCCTGCAGCAGGATCGTGAACCCGATGACGATCGACGCGAGGATGATCAGCGTCATCAATTGGTGAATGGTCACTGCCTGGATGCCGATGTGGAACTTGCCCTTGCCGAACGGGCTGTCCGTGGGTTCACCGGAGGCAGTGTTGTACTTGAACAGGACGCCGAGCAACAGCAGCATCATGGCCAGTGAGAAGTTGGTCAGCGTCACCCGTGGGTAGAGCGCCAGCTTGGTACTGGTGACCAGGAAGCCGTAAACGGCGGCGACGGCCGCGCCCGCGGCCATCAGCATGAACATGACCAGCCACTTGTTGAGCTCGGGCCGGTTCGTGGCCTGACCGCTGCCCTCGAGCAGCGCATTGCCCGTGTTCAGGTTCTTGGCGGTCAGATACCAGTACAACAGGGTGCCGGAGAGCACGATGCCGCCGTGGACGAACGCGACCGTGCGGCTGATCCGGTAGCTGAGGACCATTGCCACGGCGATGAGGCCGTAGAGGCCGGCGGTCGTCACGCCGTTCACGATCGAGGGCCCGAACGTGTGGGTGTTGAACGAGATAGCTGTCAGCGAATCCATGGCGCGCCGTCGCTGCCTTCCCTGCCGCCGAGGTGAACGGCCAACTCAGAGTCCCGCCCGGACGCGACTGCGCCCAGACGAGACCGCGGTCTTCGGTGGACCTACTCCCGAACCAACGACACCGGGACGCGCGGGTTACGGGACAATCCCGGACAGTCTAGACCGGGTGCCGGCGTGCCTCACTATGCCCTTTACGTGCCAATTCCCGGATCCAACGGTGGCGATGACCACACTGTCGCCAAACTCACCGGTAACTCTCAACTTAAGTTCAGCCGCCGACCCCAACGGGCCATGTAGAACGCGGAACGGCTGTGCTGGGGGGCAGGAACTGCGCCTTGCCGGGGCCCCGACCGTCGGGTTCGGCCGCTTTCTTGATCCGAATTTCCGCCACCGACATTGCCGCCGAAACATTCCGGTGCCGCCCGTTCAACGGCGCGAATGAATCCCGGTTGCCGCGCCGGTGCGGGCACGCAATCACCGTGGCGGCGACGCCCGCCGACGGGCACGACACAGCGCGACCGGGGCAGGGAACCGCCGCCGTCAGGTCGGGGTGAGCACCACCAGGGGGATGTCCCGTTGGGTCTTGGTCTGGTACTTCGCGTAACCGCTGTACATGGCCACGACTTGCGGCCACAGCCGAGCCTTCTCCTGCGCGTCGGCGACCCGGGCCCGCATCGTGGCCTTGGTGCCGCTCAGCTCGACCCGCACCTCCGGATTGGCCAGCAGGTTGTGGAACCAGGCCGGGGCCCGATCGTCGCCGCCGTAGCTGGCCACGAGCACCAGCGCATCCCCGTCGCGCAGGTATAGCAGCGGCACCGTGCGCGCTTGCCCGCTGCGCTTGCCCGTGGTCGTCAACAGCAGGACCGGGGCCTTCTTGAAGGACCCACCCATCCGTCCGCCGCTGCGCCGGAACAGCTCGGAGTGCAGCCTGTTGACCACCTTGGCCGCGCTGTCCTTGACCTTGTCAGTCGTCGACACCCAGATCCTCCGCCTCCGCCGATCCGCCCTAGTAGTGCCTCAGCCGCCGGCCCCGAGCCCGGAGCGCACCCGGTGGATCGTCGTCGCCAGCTGCAGGTGGAACGCGCAGCTGGGATCCCGAATCGGGGTGCCGAGGATCTCCTCGATTCGCTTGATCCGGTACTTGAGCGTCGAGGTGTGCACGTACAGCGCCTCGGCGGCCTCGGCCAGCGTCGGTTCCTCGAGTAGGCGACCCAGCGTTCGGGTCAGCTCGCTGTTGTGCTCCCGGTCGTAGTCCAGGAGCGGACCGATCCAGCGCCGGACGAATTCGTCGAGCCCCTGCCCGTCGTCGCCGTGCATCAGCAGCCCGTACACGCCGAGATCGTCGTGAGCCGCGACGGCGCCCGTTCGGCCGGTGGTGGCCAGCACGTCCAGCGCCCGGCCGGCGTGGCGGGCCTCGCGGGCGAACTCGACGGGTTCGGCGCAGATGGCGCCGATCCCCGCCGAGACCGACAGCCCGGCCCTGGTCGCGGCCGCGATGATCTCCCCGGCGAACGCCGCCGGATCGGGCTCCGGCTCACGTCCGGATCGGCGGGGCACGAATACCAGTACCCGACCGTCCCGAACGCCGACCAGGGCCGCCGGCTCGGTGCGCGCGTCCGGGACGCAGTGGGTCGCGACCAGGTCCAGCAGCTGCTCGGTCGCGTCGACGTCATCGCCTGCCGCCGGCGCGTCCAGCGCGAACGCGAATGCGCGGTGCGGCCGCGACAGGTCGTGTCCGAGCACTGCCGCGCGCGCACCGATCCGGTCCAGTCCGGAACCGGAGAGCAAGTCGTCCAGCAGCTCGGCCCGCCGGCCGGCACGCTCCCCGGCAGCATCGCCGGACACAACCATGACCAGGGCCAACGTGCGGGCCGCTCGGGCCGCAACCGCGCGCGGCCAGGGCCCGTCACCCCGGGCAGTGGCCACGAGGAACCCCAGCAGCTCGCCGCAACCGCGGATCGCGACCACCAGCCGGCGCGGCCGGGACCCGCGCGATGGCAGGAGCGTGACACCCCCGAGCGCCATCGCGCGGTCGACAGCCTCGCGGTCCTCCGGACGGGCGTCCGGGCGCAGCTCAACCCGGTGGATCTCCGGGTCGCCGGCACGCTCCATCACCAGCATTCGGGGCGTCTGCAGCACCGCGACACCGTCGAGGATCGCGGCGGTGCGCTCGAGCACGCAGGACAGGACCGGCCGCCGCAGGTTGGCCGGGTCGAACATCACGTCCAGTCGAGCCGGGTCGATCAGGGACAGGTCGGGGAGGAACGGGTCGGCGGCGGCGAGCGGGGCGGGGCGGTCGGCCGGGACGGCGACCGGCACCAGCGAGAACAGACCTCGCGCGGAGCGGTCGCGGACCTCGTTCTGCCGGCTGGCCGGACCCGCGGCGCCGGGCCCGGCACCGGCACGTCCGCCGGTCGGAGCGAGGTCCATGGGGGCTCCTCTCACCCGGGCGCGACGGCCGGTGGACCCAAGGATTCCGGTCGCGGCAAGAATGCCCCATGGCCGCCCCGGTGCAAAAGCGGCCGCCCGGCGCCGATCAGGTGTGGATCCCAGCCCGGTCGGCGGCCCCGGGATCGGGTCGGATTAGACCCTCCTGGGCGGCCGTGGCGACCAGCGTTCCGTCCCTGTCGAACAGCCGCCCGATGGCCAGGCCCCGGGCACCACCGGCCGAGGGCGACACCTGGTCGTAGAGCAGCCATTCGTCGGCCCGGAACGGCCGATGGAACCACAGCGCGTGGTCGATCGAGGCTCGCATGACGTCATCGACATCGACCCGGTGCGGCACCAGGCTCGCGTGCAGCAGGGTCAGGTCGCTCATGTAGGCCAGCACGCAGCGGTGCAGCGCGTGGTCGTCGGGCAGTCGATCGGCGGCCCGCAACCAGATCCGCGCCAGCGCCGGGTGGGCGGGGTCGTGCAACATCCCGGCCGGCGCCGAGGAACCGGCGTAGCGCACATCCAGCGCGGAGAACTCCGCGGCGAGGCGCGACGCCGCGGCCGGGTCGCGTGTCTCGCCCATGCTTTCGTCCAGGGTGGGGCAGTCCTCCGGCGCCGGCACCTCGGGCGCGCGGTCGGCGTGCTCCGGACCCCGTTCGGGCACCTGGAACGAGGCTGTCAGATAGAAGATGTGGCGGCCGTGCTGGCGGGCGGCCACCCGGCGCGCGCTGAACGACCGTCCGTCGCGCAGGCGCTCCACGCTGTAGACGATCGGCACCGTCGGGTCCCCGCCGACCAGGAAGTATGCGTGCAGCGAGTGCACCGACCGCTGCGCCGCCACCGTGCGGGTCGCCGCCAGCAGCGCCTGACCGAGCACCTGGCCGCCGAACACCCGTTGCATCATCGTGTCCGGCGGCTGCGCCCGGTACAGATCGTCCTCGATCGTCTCCAGATCGAACAGTGCGATCAGTTCGGCGACAGAGCTCGGCATGGATGATTGACCGTCAGTTTCCTTGTGCCATCGGCAATTCGGCCCGGGCGAAGCGCCTCACGCGGTGTTCGATGACGAACGTCAACCCCGGCAGCAGTCCGGCCACCAGCATCTCGGCGAGACGTCGCAGCGGCCAGGAGACCCGCCGGTACAGGTCGAAAGCCAGGCCCAGGTACACCAGGTAGAAGTAGCCGTGAATGAACCAGACCCACAGGAAGTCCGGGCCGTCGAAGGCGTGCTTGACCAGCGACGCCGTGCACGCGATCAGCAGCATGACCCCCACGGTGTAGGCGGCGACGCGGTAGCGCAGCAGCGCGGCAGGGAACCCGGCGCGGGTGGTGCCTACGACGGTCACTCCTCGTCCTGATCGGCCAGCCGGGCGAGCATCCGGTTGTAGTCGGCCAGTTCCGGATCGTCCGCCGCGCTCGGCGGCGGCACCGCGCGTCGGACCGGAGGCAGCACGAGGTCGTCATCCACCCGGTCCGGCCCCGCCGGGGCCGGGGCGGCGGAACGCCGGTCGGACCGGGTGGCGTCGCGACACAGCCAGATCCACACCCCGATGGTGAACAACGCGAACGCGGGCCACTGGAACGCGTACCCGATGCTGCGGGTGTTCCCGCCCGCGGCGCGATCGAACTGCCACCAGGCCAGCACACCGCAGGCGGCAACCAGGCAAAACGCGAGCAGATGCAGCGCCAGCCATCGCCGGGACAGCAGCACTTCGGGCACGTCGGCAGACTAAGCCATCCCCGGCATCGGATCGGAGTCGCGCCGCGGCGGTCGGGCGCCCGGGGCGGCTCAGAGCAGGTCGGCGGAGTCGGGGGTATCGGCCTGTCGGGCGCGCAGTTCAATCTGCGCGGCCTCCTCCGGTGTCGGCGCCGTACCGCCCATGTGCGCCGGCAGCCACCACCGATCGTCGGGGCCCGCGGGGCCGACCGGGTACTCGCGCTGGGCGTGGTCGAGCAGGGCCTGCATGCGGGCGCGCAGTTCCGTCGCCAGCGCGACCGGGTCATCGCCGCGCTTGGGATGCATCGGCTCGCCGATGTGGACCAGTACCGGAATGTGACGCTGGAGCAGCCTGCGCGGGCGGCCCTTGGTCCACAGGCGCTGACCACCCCAGACCGCCATCGGAATCAGCGGCGAGCCGGTCGCGAGCGCCATCCGCACCGCGCCGCTCTTCATCTCCTTGATCGTGAACGAGCGGCTGATCGTGGCCTCGGGGAACACCCCGACGATTTCGCCGGCGCGCAGTCTCGCCAGCGCCTCGCGGTAGGAGCTCGTCCCCGCGGCGCGGTCGACGGGGATGTGCTTCATCCCGCGCATGAGCGGCCCGCCGATGGGGTGGTTGAACACCACCTCCTTGGCCATGAAACGGACCAGTCGCTTCGATGGCCGGGCGCCCCAACCGGCCCAGATGAAGTCGAGATAGCTGACGTGGTTGCACGCCAGCACCGCGGGCCCGGTACGCGGGATCATTTCCCCGCCGACGATCTGGATGCGCGTGTCCATGATCCGGAAGATCACGTGCGCGAACCCAATCACCGGCGGATAGACGCGCTCCGACATGGGCCGGAGGCTACCGGTCAGTCGGGAATGACGCCCAGGCGCCCGGCCTGATAGTCCTCGAAGGCGGTGATGAGCTCCTCCTTGGTGTTCATCACGAACGGGCCGTAGTGCGCCACCGGCTCACGAATCGGTTGCCCACCCAGCAACAGCACGTCCAGGGCCGCGTGCCGGGCATCCTGCGTGAGGTCCGCGCCGAGGGTGATTGCGTCCCCGGGGCCCAGCACGGCCAAGGTGCCGGTGCGCAGCGGGGCGCGCTCGTCCCCCACCCAACCCGCGCCGGAGAGCGTGTACACCAACGCGTTGTAGTCCGGGTTCCACGGCAGCCGGGCGCTCGCGCCGGGCGCGAGCGTGGCGTGCACGAGCGTGATCGGTGTGTGCGTGATGCCGGGTCCGGCGTGGCCACCCAAGTCGCCGGCAATCACTCGCAGCAGTGCGCCACCATCGGCGGAGGAGAGCAGGGCAACCTGACCGGCGCGGATGTCCTGATAGCGGGGGGCGGTCATCTTCAGGGCCGCGGGCAGATTGACCCACAGCTGGATGCCGTGGAACAGCCCGCCGGAAACCACCAGGTGCTCGGGGGGGACCTCGATGTGCAGTATCCCGCCGCCCGCGGTCATCCATTGGGTGTCCCCGTTGGTGATCAAGCCGCCGCCACCGTGCGAGTCACGATGGGCGAACTCCCCGTCGATGATGTAGGTGACCGTCTCGAAGCCCCGGTGGGGATGCCAGGCGGTGCCCTTTGGCTCACCGGGGGCGTACTCGACCTCACCCATCTGGTCCATGTGGACGAACGGGTCCAGCGCCGAGAGGTTCACGCCGGCGAAGGCCCGCCGGACCGGGAAGCCCTCGCCCTCGAGCCCCTTCGGTGCGTCGGTGGTGGCGAGCACCGGCCGGGACCTCGTCGTCGCCGGGTCGGGTTCCGGAACGCGGGGAAGCACGGTGAGGTCATCAACGGTGACGGCTGGCATTTTGGGCCTCCTCGGATGCGGTCCACGCACCGCGCGGACGTGTTCCCCAACCTGGTTGATGCATCAACTATTCCTCATCGGGCCGAGGCCTTCCAGCCTGCGGCCCGCGGGTCAGAAGCCCAGGTCGCGGCCGATGATCTCCTTCATGATCTCGGTGGTGCCGCCGAACAGGGTGTTCACTCGCGAATCCCGCCAGGCACGTGCCACCGGGTACTCGTTCATGTAGCCGTAGCCACCGTGCAGTTGCAGGCAGCGGTCAATCACCCGGTTGCTCAACTCGGTGCACCACCACTTGGCCTTCGCGGCGTCCGCGGCGGACAGGTCGCCGGCGTCGTGCTCGATGACGCAGCGGTCGAGGTAGGTGCGCGCGATTTCGAGCTCGGTGGCCAGTTCGGCGAGCGTGAACCGGCTGTTCTGGAACGAGCCGATTGCGCGGCCGAACGCCGTGCGGGTACGGGCGTACTCGCACGTCTGAGCGAATACCCGTTCAGCCCGGGCGATCGCGCCCAGCGCGATCACCAGCCGTTCCTGCGGGAGGTTGGCCACCAGGTGGTAGAAGCCGCGGTTCTCCTCGCCCAGCAGGTTCTCGGACGGCACCCGGACGTCGGAGAAAAATAGCTCGGCGGTGTCCTGGGCGTGCAGACCGATCTTGTCGAGGTTCCGACCCCGCTCGAAGCCGGCCATGGCCCGCTCTACCACGAAAAGGCTGATCCCGCGCGAACCGGCCGCAGGGTCCGTCTTCGCGGCGACGATGACGATGTCGGAAAGAATCCCGTTGCTGATGAAGGTCTTCGAGCCGTTTAGGACCCAGCCGTCGCCATCGCGCACCGCGGTTGTCGACATGCCCGCCAGGTCGCTGCCGATACCCGGTTCGGTCATCGCGATCGCGCTGATCAGCTCACCCGAACAAAATCCCGGAAGCCAGCGATCCCTCTGCTCCGGTGTGCTCAGCTCGGTCAAATAGGGCCCGATCACCTCGTTGTGCAGCCCGATGGCCAGACCCGGCGTGCCCTCCAGCGCCTCGAGCAGCACCACGTTGAACCGGTAGTCGGTGTTGCCTCCCCCGCCGTAGCGCTCCGGCACCGACAGCCCCAGCAGTCCTGCCCGACCGGCCGCCAACCAGACCTCGCGGTCGACTATCCCGGCCGCCTCCCACTTCTCATAATGGGGCGTCACTTCCTTGGCCAGGAAGGCGGAAACCGTCTCGGCGAACGCGAGATGGGTGGCATCGAACAATCGTCTGCGCATGACACTCCCGATCGATCACTCGCCGCCTGACCGTCGGTCCGGCAGGCCGGTCACGTTGACCCGGACCCGGTCGCCATCGACCTCGGCCTGGATGGTCAACCCTATGTTGGTGCGCGCCCACTCCAGGCCCACGCGCAGGATCCGTTCTCTGTCGACCGGGCGCTCGCCCATCTGAAGGCCGATCAGCAACGCCGAGCCCATCGAGGCCAGCGTCCGACAACGCTCCGGATCATCGATGGCCAGGGCCAGTGTGTTGGCGTAGTTGATGGCGCGGGCGCGATCCATTCGGGCCACCGCGGCGGCCACGACCGGATTCCGATAGCCCCACGCGCGCAACGCCGCCTCGGCGTCGTGCGGCATCGCGTACACCTGCTCGGAGGTCAGCTCGAAACGCCGGATTGGATCGGACAGGCCGGCGAGCTCGTCGAGCACCGAGGCGAACTCGTCCTCCCAGTGCCTGAGCAGTGCATCGACGAACTGCGGCATGGCGGCAAAGTGGTGGTAGAACGACCCCTTGGTCACCCGCAGTCGGCGGCACATATTCGCGATCGTCAGCGCATCGACACCCTCGGCCGCCAGCAGGTCGAACGCGACCATGAACCAGTCCTCCCGCCGCAGGCGAAGCGACCCGCCCGGGCCCGCCCGCGAACTCACGGTCGACGCGTTCGACACCCGACGGTACGATGTCGTACTACTCTGCGCCATTTCGCACCTCGCGGCACTCCCAGTGCATACCGTTTGGTATGGAATGTTGCCCAACCGCTCTGTTCCGCGTACAAAGCTCCCAGCACTCTTGATATCAGACCCAGCGGGGTCATTCCATACCCGAAGGTTTGGTAGCTGCTGTCCAGAGAGGACCCGGCCGTGAGACGCCCGCGACGGACGCGCGCGATCCTGCCGATCGCCGTGCTCGTGGCGGCTGCCCCGCTCCTCGCGCCCGGCTCGGCCCGTGCCGAGGCGACCTACGAGGCCCTGGCGAACGCCGCGGGCGTCAAGTTGATCTTGACCAACCAGTCGGTCCCGCTCGGCGTGGCACCCCAGGTGCAGGGGCCGACCGCGCAGGCCAAACAGACCTCACTGCACCAGTCGGATGCCTACGCGGCCTTCCCGTTCCCGGGCGAGGAGGTCGCCGGCCTGCCGGGCGTGGCCGGCGGAGCGCTTCACCTGCCCGCGCCCGCGTACCCGTTTCTGGTGTCGACCACCTACGGGGACGACGTTCGGCGGTTGAGCTACCCCGGCCTCGAGCTGAGCTCCGAGAGCGGAGAGACGATCACCCAGGCCTCCGCCACCGGCGGCTCCCGCGGCGCGGGCGCGACCTCCATCGCCCGGGTTGCCCGCGACGGCGACGCCGTGTCGGCCGGCGCCGAGAGCGACGCCGACGGTCTGCGCCTGGGCGACGTGCTGGTGCTGAACGGGGTCCGGGCGGTGGCCACGGCCGCCCGGGATTCCACCGGAAAGCTGGTGCGCAGCTCCTCGCTGTCGTTCAGCTCGCTCTCCGTTCCCGGCCTGGCGCTCACCGTGCCCGCCCCACCCGGCTCGGCCGGTCCACCGCAGAAGCTGAGCGCACCCCAAATCGGCTTTATGGACGGCAACTTCACCGTTGCCGTGCCCGGCGCGGCACCGAGCACGACGCCGGTGCCCGCGAAGGACGTGCTCGCCGCGTTCGAGTCCGCCGGCTACCACATCACCTATCAGGCACCGCAGGAGACGACTGACGGAATCATTGGCGCAGGCCTGCAGATCGCGACCACACTGCCCGCCCCACCCCCGGGCTCCCCGGCCGGGCTGTCCGGGCAGACCCCGGTCACGCTCTCGATCGGGCTCGGTCGGGCCGAGATCGCCTACCGCGGACTGTCCGCCGCCGAGGCCGCCACGGCGGTGCCGGTGACCGGTGTGCCACCGGCGGTGCCGATCAGCGGACCGAGCGAAGCCCCCCTCGGGGCGGGCCCGGTCGCGCCGGCCCCGACGACCGCCGGGGCGCCGACACCCGGGTTCGTGCCCGTCTCCGCTCCGGTCGAGCTCACCTCGTTGACGGCACACCGGGCGCCGGTGCATTCGGATGTGAGCTGGCTGTACCTGGCGGTCGGGGCGGTCGGGGCGGCGGGGTTCGCGTCGGTTTTGGTGTTGCGCGTGGCGGGAGTACGCCGATGAACATGGTGACCTGGGCCAGGTTGCAGTGGGACCGGGTGTTGGCGGCGGTGGCGACCCTGGCCGGGGCCATCCTGCTGATCGTCGGTTGGGTGCACATCAGCGACACGGGTTTCGTCTCCGAGCAGCTGCCGTACCTGGCCTCGGAGGGCCTGGGCGGGGTGTTCCTGCTCGGCGTGGGCGGCATGCTGTGGCTGTCGGCCGACCTGCGGGACCAGTGGCGTGAGCTGCGGGGCATACGGGCCCGCCTGGACGCGGATGCGGTCGACCGGGTGGGTGCGCAATCGCGGTGAGCGGCGTCGTGTCGGCGGGAATCCGCCGCGGCACGAGCGGGCGCACGGCGACCCGGGCCGCGCGAGGTCACCCGCACGAGGGCAGAGAGCCCTGGGGCCGCCGCGACGTCGTCCTGCTCGCGTTGCTCGCCGGGACTTCGATCGCCGGCCTGGTGGTGACGTGGGTCGGCATCAGCGGCACCGTGTCGCTGGCGCGTCAGGCCCGCTGGCTCGGGCTGGGCATCGGCTCCGACATCCTCGCCGGCCTGGGCATGGTGGCCTGGTTGGCAACCGGCCTGGCCCGGGTGGCCCGTCTGCGTGCACAGGTGACGGCGGTCCTCGAAACCGGGCGGACCAAGATTTCTGAGGACCAGTCAGCTTCCCCGGTCCCGGAGTTCGGCATTGCCACCGGGATGCGGCGCCACCACCGGGCCGGGTGCACGCTGTTGGCCGGGAAGAGCGTCCGGTGGCTCGACGCCGAGGCCCTCAGTGTTGCGGGCACGCTGCCCTGCGGGATCTGCCGCCCGGACCACAATGCGCGCGGCGAGCGCAGCGAGGCGGGCGCGTGAGTTCGTACGTGCCGTTCCTGATTTTCGGGCTCGTGGTCGGGTCGATCTACGGCCTGGCCGCGATGGGCCTGGTCCTGACCTACCGCACGTCGGGAATCTTCAACTTCGCCCACGGCGCGATCGGCGCCGGAGCCGCCTACGTATTCTACGAACTGAGGCAGCGTCAGGGATGGTCGTGGCCGTTCGCGGCCCTGGTCGCGGTGGTCCTGTTCGGGATCGTGATCGGACTGGCCGCCGAACGCATCGCCGTCGGCCTTGCCCGCGTGCCGGTGTCCTACCAAATCGTCGGGACCGTCGGTCTGCTGCTGTTGATCCGGGCCGTGGCCACCTGGATCTACGGTCCGGAATACAAGCTGTTCAGCCCGTTCCTGTCCCACCGGAGGGCCTTCACGGTCTCCGGTGTCGCGGTCACTTGGGAATCGGTGATCACGTTCCTTGCGGTCAGCCTGGCCGCGGTCGGGCTGTACCTGCTCGTCGAGCGCAGTCGGTTGGGTACCAGGATGCGGGCCGTCGTGGACGATCCGGGGCTGCTGGATACGGCCGGCACGTCGCCCACGCGGGTGCGTCGGCAGGCCTGGCTGCTCGGGTCGTGTTTCGCCGCGGCCTCCGGTGTGCTGCTGGCCTCGCAGCAGCAGCAGCTCGATGCGACGTTGCTGTCGCTGCTGGTGGTGCAGGCGTTCGGCGCGGCCGCGCTCGGTGCCTTCCGCAGTCTCCCGTTGGCCTACGCCGGTGGGATCGCCGTTGGCATCGCCCAGAAGCTGGTGTCCAAACAGACCTCCACCCACGGCTGGTTGCAGGGCCTGGATTTCAACCTCCCGTTTCTGGTGCTGTTCTTCGTGCTGCTGGTACTCGGGCGACGGCGACTTGGTGATCTGGGTTCCCGGGTGCGGGTCAAGGCGGTGAAGACCAAGCCGATGTCGCCCCCGGCGAGAGCGGTGACAACCGTCGCGGGTTTGGTCATCGCGGTGCTCATCCCGCAGTTGGTCGGGGCCAAGTTGCCGGTGTGGATCAACGCCATGAGCCAGGTGTTGTTGTTCCTCTCCCTGGGGCTGCTGGTGCACACCTCCGGGCAGGTGTCGCTGTGTCAGATGTCGCTGGCGGCGGTCGGGGCCGCCGCGTTTGCGCACGCGATCTCGGGAGGCGTCCCATGGGGTGCGGCCGTCATCCTCGGCGGACTGGTCGCGGTGCCGGTCGGCGCGGTGGTGGCGATCCCCGCAATCCGGCTGTCCGGACTTTTCCTGGCGCTGGCCACGCTCGGCTTCGGGATATTCATCGCGCAGTTCTTCTACGTCAAGAGCTACATGTTCGGGTTGGCCGACCTGCGCACCGGACGACCCGGCGCGCTCGGGCTGGACACCGACAAGGGCTACTACTACCTGCTCCTGGCCTTCGCGGTGGCCGGGGTCGGTCTGGTGATGGTGATCGAGCGCTCGCGGCTGGGGAGATTGCTGCGCGGGCTGGGTGACTCGCCGACCGCATTGCAGACCCTCGGCGTCTCGGTGGACGTGACCCGGGTTCTGGTGTTCTGCATCTCGGCCTTCCTCGCCGGGATCAGCGGTGCCCTCTTCGCGGGCCAGTTCGGCTCGGTCTCCGGGGTCAGTTTCAACTTCGTGAATTCGCTGGTGTTGTTGGCGGTCCTGTCGCTGGCCGGCCGCACGACGGTCAAGGCGGCCGTGATCGGACCGATCGGCATGGTCGTCGCACCCGCCTACGTCACCTCGTTCGCCGACGGGTTCCAGATCCTGTTCGGTCTCGGCGCGATCCTCGCCTCGATCCTGGCGGTGCGGCCCACGATCCCGTTCGCGCGATTCATCTCCCGGGATGAGTTCCGCCGGGTTGGCACGACCGCCGCACGCGCCGGGCGCGAACCGGCCATTGCTCCCGTTCCGGCGGGCGGCGCACGATGAGTCAGATCGAAGGAGAGTCGAGATGAAGCTCCGGTTCCCGGACCGCAGGGCGTTGTTCGCCGGCGCGGTGGTGCTGACACTCGCCGCGTGCGGGACCCGGGTCAGCCAGTCCGAAGTGCTGGCCGGGGCAGGCGGTTCGACGGTGTCGCTCGACCCCGCGTCGATCACGGCGCTGCGCGCCGCCGCCGGGGGTGGCGCGGCCGCCCCGGCGAGTGCCGCGAGCGGTGCCGGGACCGCGGGCACCGCCGTGGTGGCCCCGTCCGGGGCCGCGGCGGCACCCACGACGACCGGCGGCCGGACGGCGGCGGGGTCCGTCGCGACGACGAAACCCACCTCGACCCGGACCCCGGCCGGCCAGGCCCGCTCGGCAGCGGCGGCACCGGTCGCCGCGGCCGAGTCCGGCTGCACCGGCGCGGGCGCCCCGCTGAAGCTGGGTCAGATCGGCAGCTTCTCCGGCGTGGCCGGGCCGATTACCGCCAGCGCCCGGACCGCGCTGGCGACCTGGGTGCAGGCGGTGAACGCCGGCGGGGGAATCGCCTGTCACCCGGTCGTGCTCTATTCCGAGGACGACGGAGCGGATCCCTCCAAGGCTGCCGCGCTGGTGCAGGAACTCGTCCAGGACAAGGGTGTTCAGGCCCTGGTTGGGGTGTTCTCCGCGCTGTCGTTCCAAGGCATCCTCTCCGGCGTCGAAAAGGCGAAGATCCCGGTCATCGGCGGTGACGGCTTCGACCTGGCGTGGAACGAAAACCGCTACCTGTTCCCCGTCGGGGCGGGCATCCTCGGCAACGTCCGCGGCGCGGTGCGCCAGACCGTTGCCTCGGGGAAGACCAAAGCCGGCCTGCTCTACTGCGTCGAGTCCAGCGTCTGCACCAACATCGCCAAGATCATCGACCCCGAGGTCAGGGCGGCCGGCGCCACCCTGGTCTACTCCTCGGCGGTCTCGCTCACCCAGACCGATTTCACCGCCCAGTGTCAGAACGCCAAGAACGCAGGTGCCCAGGCGATCGGCATGGCGCTGGACGGCGCGACCATCGGTCGCGTCGCCCGATCGTGCGCCGCGATCAACTATCGCCCGCAGATCGTCACCAACGGCCAGGTGCTCAGCCCGCAGAACGCGGCCGATCCCGACGTGCGGCGCAACACGCTGTCCTCCGCCGGCTCGGTGGCGCCGTGGATGGTCGACGACACCCCGGGCCAGCGCGAATACCACGCGGCGCTGGCGAAGTACGCACCCAATGCGGCACCCGACGCCTCGTCGATCAGCGCCTGGGCCGCGGGCAAGCTCCTCGAAGCCGCGATCAAGGGGCTCGGCGCGAAGGCCCGCACCGCCCCGATCACAACCGCGGACATCTTCACCGGCCTCGGCACGATCAACCGGGAAACGCTGGCCGGGTTGACCCCGCCCATCACGTTCAGCCCCGGACAGAAGGCCGCACCGCTGATCGAATGCGTGTACTTCGAACTGTTGTCCGAGAAGGGCTGGAGCGCGCCCCGCGGCAGCGCGCCGGTATGTCGGTGAGGCGTCAGATTGCTTGAGCTGCAACAGATCGTGGCCGGCTACGCCGGCACCCCAGTGCTGCGCGGGGTCACCCTGTGTGTGCCGGAGGGTGCGGTCGTGGCACTGCTGGGTGCCAACGGTGCGGGCAAGACGACGCTGCTGCGGGTTGCGGCCGGGCTGTTGCGGCCGCAGGCCGGGCAACTGCTGATTGACGGTGACGACCTGACCGGCCTGCCACCACACCGACTGACCCGCCGCGGGGTGTGCCACGTGCCCGAGGGACGCGGCGTGTTCCCGTCGCTGACGGTGCGGGAGAACATCGTCGTGCAGGCCAACAACGGTCCGCCCGAGGCAGCGATCGAGGCCGCCGCCACTGCCTTTCCGGTGCTCGGCAGGCGGTTGGGCCAGGTGGCTGGCACGCTGTCGGGTGGCGAGCAGCAAATGCTCGCCCTGGCCCGCGCCTACGTCCAGAACCCGCGCGTGGTTCTGCTCGACGAGGTCAGCATGGGACTGGCGCCGCGCGTCGTGGACGAGATCTTCGAGTTCCTCGGCGGGCTGCCCGCCACGGGCGCGAGTCTGTTGCTGGTCGAGCAGTATGTGACCAAGGCGCTGGACCTGGCCGACTACCTATACCTGCTGCGCCGGGGCGAGGTCGCGTTCGTCGGTGAACCCGGGGAACTCGACGGTGAGGACCTGTTCGCGCACTACCTGGGCCACACCGCCTGAGCCCGACGGTTTCGGACCCGGTTGCCCGCCGGGCAACATCGTGGCTGCCGGACCGGCCGGGCCGGGCTCACCCGCCGAGCACCGCCACCGTCTGCCCGCCGTCCAGCACGACGGTCTGGCCGGTGATCCAGGCGGCCTCGTCGGAGAGCAGGAAGGCCACGGCCCCGGCGACGTCCTCGGGCACGCCCAGGCGGCCCATCGGGTAGGCGGCCGCCACCTGCTCCTCCCGACCCTCGTAGAGCGCCTCGGCGAACCGGGTCTTGACCACCGCCGGCGCGACGGCGTTGACCCGGACCCGCGGGGCGAGCTCCACCGCGAGCTGCATGGTGAGCTGTATCAACGCTGCCTTGCTCACCCCGTAGGCGCCGATGCCCGCGGCTGCCCCCCGCCCGCTGACGGAGGAGATGTTGACCACGGCGCCGCCGTGCTGGGCCATCCACGCCCGATGCGCCAGCTGGGTCCAGGCCAGCGCGGCGAACACGTTCACCTCGAAGATCTTGCGCAGCGCGGCAGCCGGCACTTCCAGCATCGGCCCGTACACCGGATTGATCCCGGCGTTGTTCACCAACAGATCCAGACTTCCGAACTCCTCCAGCGTCGCCCGCACGGCCGCCTCGGCATGCTCGGGATCATCGGCCTTGCCCGCAACACCCAGCGCCAGCTTCGACCCGCCGAGTTCGGCCACCGCGGCCGCCAGGGCGTCCTCGCTCCGGCCGGTAATCGTCACTCGCGCGCCCGCGGCCACCAGCCGGGCCGCGATCGCCAGACCGATGCCGCGGCTGGCCCCGGTGACCACTGCCACCCGTCCGTCGAACGAATCAGCTGACATGGCCTCAGATGTCCTCTCCAGCCAGGAACTTGTCAACCAAACCGGCCGCTTCAAGCTGTCGCACCTGATCCCTGGCCCAGGGTGAGATCACGCTATCGAGGGCGCGCGCGGCGGTCGTGAATTGGTCCCACGACCACCACTCGGCCGCGGCGACCTCGGTGGGATCTCCTCGCGGCTCCGCGTCCACCCGGGCGAGGAAGACCGGGCACAGTTCGTGTTCCTCGACGCCCAGATAGCTCGCCCGGTAGGAGAACTCCGGCAGGGCCAACACGATCCGGACAGCCGTCAGGTCCAGTTCCTGCCGCAGCCGGCGCACCACCGCGGCGCGGGGCTCCTCCCCCGGAGCCGGGTGCCCGCAGCAGCTGTTGGTCCACACCCCGGGCCAGGTGAGCTTGGTGGCCGCCCGTTGGGTGACCAGCAGGCGATCGTGGGGGTCGAAGACATAGCAGGAGAACGCCAGATGGTAGGGGGTCACCCGCCCGTGCACGGCGGCCTTGTCGGCGACGCCGCACGGTCTGCCCTCCGCGTCGAGCAGCACGACCTGTTCGACCCCCCCAGCGTTGTTCACGTCGTGCCCAACGCGGCGGCCACGACCTCGCGCGCCTCGGCCTGGATCCGGGCGAGGTGGTCGGGGCCCGCGAAACTCTCCGCGTAAATCTTGTAGACGTCCTCGGTCCCCGATGGCCGCGCCGCGAACCATCCGGAGTCGGTGGTGACCTTCACGCCGCCGATCGGGGCGCCATTGCCCGGTGCGGCGACCAGCCGCGCGCGAATCGGTTCGCCGGCCAGCCGAGTCGCCGTTATCTGATCAGGAGTCAGTTTTGCCAGCACCGCCTTCTGCTCGGCCGTGGCCGGGGCATCCACCCGGGCATAGGCGGGATCACCGAATTTCGCGACCAGGTCCGCGTAGTGCTCGCTGGGCGTCCGATCCGTGACGGCGATGATCTCGGCGGCCAGCAGACACAGCAGCGGCCCGTCCTTGTCCGTGGTCCAGACCGATCCGTCGCGGCAGAGAAACGATGCCCCCGCGCTCTCCTCGCCGCCGAAGGCCAGCGAGGAGTCCAACAGGCCCGACACGAACCACTTGAACCCGACGGGCACTTCGTACAACCCCCGGCCCAGGCTCTCGGCAACGCGATCGATCATCGACGAGGAGACAAGGGTCTTGCCCACCGCTGCGTGCGGCGGCCAGCCCTCGCGGTGGTTGACCAGGTGGTTTATCGCCACCGCCAGGAAGCGGTTGGGGTTCAACAGGCCGGCGTCCGGGGTCACGATGCCGTGCCGATCGGCGTCGGCGTCGTTGCCGGTGGCGACGTCGAATTGGTCGCGGGCCGCGATCAACGAGGCCATCGCGTACGGCGAGGAGCAATCCATCCGGAGCTTGCCGTCCCAGTCCCGGGTCATGAACCGGAACGTCGCGTCGACAAGTGGATTGGTCACGGTGACGTCCAGGCCGTGACGGTCGGCGATCTCGGCCCAGTACCGGACACTCGCCCCGCCCAGCGGATCGGCTCCAATGCGCACTCCGGCCGCCGCGATGGCCCCGAGGTCTACCGCCAGCGGCAGGTCGCGCACGTAGTGATCGAGGAAGTCGTAGGTGCCGGTGGTCTCCGCCGCCCGGGCCCGCGCCCAGGGCGTGCGGCGAACCCCGCGCAGACCCTCGGCCAACAGGGCATTGGCACGGTCTGCAATCCAGGAGGTCACGTCGGTGTCGGCCGGCCCGCCGTGGGGCGGGTTGTACTTGAACCCGCCGTCGGGGGGAGGGTTGTGACTGGGCGTCACAACAATGCCGTCCGCGCGGCCGCCGGAGCGGCCCGCGTTGTGGGTGAGCACCGCGCGGGACAACGACGGGGTCGGCGTCCAGCCGTCGCGGCTGTCGAGCAGTACCCGCACGCCGTTGCCGGCCAGCACCTCAACCGCGGTCACCGTGGCCGGTTCGGACAGCGCGTGGGTGTCCTTGGCCAGGAACAGCGGCCCGTCGACGCCGGCCGCGGCACGGTGCTCGCATATCGCCTGGGTGATGGCCGCGATGTGGTCGTCGTTGAAGCTCACGCTCAGCGCGCTGCCGCGATGTCCGGATGTCCCGAACGCCACCCGCTGCGCGGGCACGGCCGGGTCCGGGTGTTCGGCGTAATAGGCCGTCACCAGCCGCGACACGTCGACCAGATCGGCCGGGTCGGCCGGTTGGCCCGCCTGCGGGTGGACGCCGTCCTCGCTCATTGGCCTGCGCTGACGCCACGGCCAATGGCGTTGATGGTCCGCTCGCTGCGCTCGCTCACGGCCCAATCCTGCCGGGCGCCCCAATTGGCGCCCTCCCCGGGCCGTTCAGCCGGCCCAGGCCAACAGAGACTTGCCGTCTTCGGGATACCGCAGCGTTTCCAGTGCAGCCTTCTCCAGTTGCCGCACCCGCTCCCTGGTCAGGCCCATCGGAACAGCGATCTCCGCCAACGTCCGGGGCACACCGTCGTGCAGGCCGAATCGCATCATCAGCACCTGGGCCTGACGCTCGGGCAGGGCGGCGACCATCGAACGCAGCTGCGCGATCATCGCGTTGTGCTCGGCGATCTCCGCGGCGGCGACCGCGTCGTCGTCACAAATCAGATCCGCGATCCGGGTCTCGCCGTCGTCACCCACCGCGGTGTCCAGGCTCACCGGAGCACGATTCTGCGCCCGCAGCTCAACAACCCGCTCGACCGGCAGATCCAGCTCGGCGGCCAGCTCCGCCAGCGTCGGTTCCCGCCCCAGTGCGGTACCCAGCGTGCGCTCGAGCCGGTTGAGCCGCGACAACTCCTCGACCACGTGTACCGGCAATCGCACCGTGCGGCTGAGCTCGCCCAGCCCGCGCTGAATCGACTGCCTGATCCACCAGGTCGCGTAGGTCGAGAACTTGAACCCGCGGGTGTAGTCGAACTTCTCGACCGCACGGATCAACCCAAGGTTGCCCTCCTGGACGATGTCCAGGAACGGCACGTCCCGACCGGAGAACTTCCGCGCCACCGAGACCACCAGGCGAAGGTTGGCCCGGACCATGTGGTCGCGGGCAGCCTCACCGTCGGCCGCAACGTCGAGCAACTCCCGGCGCCGGCGCGGGCCGAGCCGCGGTCCACCGCGCTCGGCAGCCTCGTCCAGCAGCTGTCGCGCGTAGACGCCCGCCTCGATCCGCTTGGCGAGCTCGACCTCCTCGTCGGCGGTGAGCAACGCGGTGGAACCGATCTCGTCCAGGTAGAATCGGACCAGATCCGGGTCCTCGCCCGCGGCCCGCTCGGCGGACCGCCTCGGGCGCGCAACGATACCCGCGGGCCGGGTGATGTTCTGCTGCGGCATTGCGTTGAGCCTCCTTACCACGCCTTCGGCGCGGCCCGCGCCGCGGACGCCCACCCCCGGGTCGTCGATGCGCACGACACGTCATCTACCCCAACTTCGGCGCGACCATCGGTGTTCCCGGGGACAGCCAATTCACAGGTTGATGCCTGTCGAGGTAGATATGCGTCAGAGATACAGCCCCGGCGTCCCGTCATCGAGGCGTTCGGCCGCCACCGCGTGCAGATCGCGCTCGCGCAGCAGGATGTAGTCGCTCCCGCGGACCTCGACCTCGGAACGATCCTCGGGGTCGAACAACACACGGTCACCGATTTCAACAGTTCTCACGTTCTGCCCCACTGCCACCACCTCGGCCCAAAGCAGCCGTTTGCCCATCCGGGCCGTCGCCGGGATCACGATCCCGGCCGTGGAGCGACGCTCGCCCTCCGGGCCGTCGGCGTGCACCAGCACGCGGTCGTGGAGCAGCCGAATCGGCAACTTCTCGCCCAGGGTGGTCCTCTGGACGGGCCTCCGCACCGTGCTGCTCATGCGTCGGCCTCACTCCGCTTGCTCATGGCGGGCAAGCCTACGTGGATCCGAACGCGAGGAGGACCCGCGCATGCCGGTGCCCCGAGGCTTTGCCTCGGGGCACCGGAACGACGTTGCCTTCCCGCGCCTACAACCCGAGGCCCAGGGAGTTGGTCAGGCCGGTCGCGGTGTCGGTGACGGTCTTGACCGGGGCCGACTGCGTGACCTGGTCGACCACCGGGGCCTTCGTCACGGTGTCCACGGTCTTGCTCACGACCTGGCCGGTGCCGCTGTCGCCGGTGACCGACTTGACGACGGTGTCGGCCGCGCCGACCACCGGAGCCGTGGTCGTCTTGACGGTGTCAACCGCACCCCCGAGCGTCCCGCCCACCGCGGGCAAGCTCTTGACCGTGTTGCCCACGGTGTCCAGCGTGCCGCTCACGGGACCGGGCGCCGACGGCGCGGTGTTGCCACCGCCGCCGCCGGTGTTGGTGCTGGTCGGCGTGTAGGTGCCGGTGTTGTCGCCGCTGGTGCCCGCGGTGCTGCCCGCGGTCGTCCCGGCGTCGGACACGCGGGTCGAGAGCCCACCGGTGTATCGGTGGGCCGCGGCGGTGTGCTCGGAGACCCCGGCGACGGGCGCGGCGGCCAGGGCACTGCCGAGCGAGATCGGCGCGGTGTCGGCGATGCCGGGAGCACCGGCACTGGGCGTCGCGCGGCCGAGGGAGTCCAGCCCGTTGCCGTGCGGCAGCACCGACGGCGCGACGAGCACCATGGCCTTCAGCCCCAGGAGCAGCGCACCCGACAGGCCGGCCACGGCGGCCGTCTGTCCGATGACCTTGATCGCACCCGGCTGACCCCGGTGCTTGCGGTCGGTCGCGGTCTTGCGCGCCGCGGCTTTCTTCGCCGCGGACTTCCGGACCATGACGCCCGGCTTGAATGCGATTTCAGCCATGATTGCCCACCCCTGGAAATCGAAAGTCCACTCGGACCTTCCGTTGCAGAGTACGGGCGGAGGGCCACCGCCGAAATGGTTGCCGCAGAGTTTGACCCAGTCCGGAAACCAACTGCGCCTTATTCGGTCAAGCGACCGCACCGGGCCTGAACTGCGCATTCGAGCCGGTAGAACGACAAAACCGACAATGCCGTGCGCGCACGGTGGGGATCGGACAACGCCCGGTGACAATCACCAAAGATTGGTCAATGAAAGCGTCGCCACACGATCAGCAGAATTAGCCCCAACCCGACGCCGCCCACAATTGCGGCCCTGTCCTTCTTGATCGTCCCGTCCGGATTGACGACGATTCCCACGGCCCGGGACTTTACCTTGGCCACGACCGCTTTGGGCGCCACTCGAGCGGCAATCTCGTCAATGGTCTCGGCCAGTCGATCCCGGGCGGCGTCGATCTGAGCCTCCAGCTCCACGGGATCGTTGTGTTCGCCCTGGCTGCCTGCAGCCACGATGCGCTCCCTCTCCTCGACACCGCCGGATCCGCTCGATGATCGCCAAAGTCTGGCAGGTCCGCGACGACGCCCAACCGGGGCCACTGCGCGTTCGATAGGCCGGGACAATCGAGAGTGGATACGCATCGAGGAGGAAGCCGTGCCCGAACCCATCCGCCTGTCCCCCGGCGATCCCGCGCCGGACTTCACCCTGCCCGACGCCGCCGGCACCAAGATCTCGCTCGGCGAGCTGCGCGGGCGTCGGGTGATCCTCTACGCCTACCCGGCCGCGATGACGCCCGGCTGCACCAAGCAGGCCTGCGACTTCCGCGACAACATCGGGCGGTTGGCCGCAGCGGGCTTCACCGTTCTGGGTGTGTCACCCGACCCCCCGGCCAAGCTCGCCAAATTCCGCGATCGCGACGCGGTCCCCTTCCCGCTGCTGTCCGACACCGACCGCACCACGCTGACCGCGTACGGCGCCTACGGCGAGAAGACGATGTACGGCAAGGCCGTCACCGGGGTGATCCGGTCGACCTTCGTCATCGACGCCGAAGGCAGGATCGAATTGGCTCAATACGGCGTCAAGGCCACCGGTCACGTCGAACGCCTGATGCGCGAGCTGGGGGTCTGACCCCGGCCGGGCTATGGTCGGGGCAGGCGGGAGTGGCGGAATTGGCAGACGCGCCAGACTTAGGATCTGGTGTCCTCGCGACGTGGGGGTTCAAGTCCCCCCTCCCGCACGTTCGAAAAGGGCCGCTGACCTGCACCGACGTCTCGGGAGCGGTCGGTGCAAGATCATCGGGGAACATCTTGGGGAACAACCGCGATCGGTGAAGGCCCCCCGAGCGGTCCACATAGGTGCGTGGAATCACTTCTCGGGGCGCGCTGATGGCGAGCCTGATCGAGCGGCGGGACGGCCTTCCGGGTGCGCTGGCGGCAGGACGGCACCTGGCAGTCGGACACCTTCGGCACCCGTCGGCAGGCGCTGCGTTTCAAGTGCACGTGGGCTGGCCGCCGGGGCTGCCGCGAAGACGATCGCGAACTACCACGGACTTTTGTCCGCAATCTGCGGCTACGCGGTCGGCAAAGGGGTGCGGGCGGCGAATCCGTGCGTCGGGACGCCGCTGCCGCGGGCCGACGGTTTCAGTGCCGACGGTGATCCGGTGACCTATTTCCTGGAGCCCAGCGAGTTTCGCGTTGATCGCCGAGGCGATGAGCGAGATCGGGACGGGTGCGGATCGGGACCTGATCACGCTCGCGGTGCACACCGGGCTGCGGTGGGGGGACTGGTGGCGTTGCGGGTCGGCGACGTCAACCTGGTGACGCGGACGCTGTCGGTACGTCGGGCGTTGCAGCGAGACGATACCGGTCAGTGGGTCTTCGGTCCGCCGAAGACCGTCCGCTCGCGGCGCAGCATCTCCCTGGCCCCGGCGCTGGTCGATCTGATGCAGCCTCACCTGGCAGGACGTCAGGCCGACGAGTTGGCGTTCTTCAACGGTTCCGGAACCCGATCCGGCAGAACAACTTCCACGGCGTCGCTGGCAACCCGCCGTGTGACTGGCGCGCACGCGTGGGCTGACCAAGTCGATACGGGGTCTGCTGCGCGACACCGACGACCAGCTCGACGCGGTGGTCACCGCGGCTTTTGCCGCGGCGCAGTCCGGCCGCCGGCTGCGGGCGGTGCCGTCGGCGACGGGCAGCGGTCAACCTGCGGGGCGGCGGCGGAGGCGACCGGTAGCCGACGCCTCGGGTAGGTACGCGGTTCCACGACCTTCGACACACAAACGTGGCGTGGTTGGTCGCGGGGAACACGCGGTTGCCGGAGATCCAGCAGCGGCTGGGCCACGAGTCGATCAAGACGACGATCGACGCGAGCGGTCACCTTGTCGCGCAGCCACGACCGGGGGACGTTGAGGATCTGCCCGGCGACTTCGGCACGGTGAACGTCAGGTCTAACCCGGCAACCGCGTGTCGCCTCGGTGCGGCCTTGATCCGTGCCTTTATTCGCTCGACGGCGGCTTGCCCCTCGGGTGCCGGCAAGCCGGCCGGCAACCCCTCGACCGCCTCGGTGACCCGCTGCGCCTGGCTCTTGTAGACCGGGTACGGCGGACCCAACTGCTCGCCGGTCACAGCATGGCGGCCCTTCCCGTACAGCACCGCCATCGCCTCCTCGGTCACCGTCGAGCCCGGCACCTGCTCAGGCACGCCGAACCCGGCCAGCCCGCGCCCCAGCCACTGGCCCGGCGGGTTACCGGACGCGGCGTGATACGCAGTCAGTGATTCGCCCGCGGCGCGCGGCACGTCTCCGGTCGCTGTGTGCGGCAACAGGTACCGATAGCCCGACCCCACCGACATTCGCGCCAACGACGTCACCGGCGCCTCCCGGGCCGTCCGCCGCCAAGATGTTCCACGCCCTGTATGCGTGCACTTTCGACGCCCAGATCGGACCGCGGCTCGTTCCGAGCAAGACGAGTAAGCGTTGGCGATCTTCGATATGCCGCGCGCGTGCCTGAGACCGCCACGTCGCTCCACGCCGCGGCGCACGCCGGGCACTGGTCGCGGTCGCGCACTCGATGATCGTCGCCGCGTTCCACATGCTCGACCGCGACCAGCCCTACCCGGACCTCGGGCCGGGCTTCTTCACCCGACCCGTGGACCCGCAGATCGCAACCCGCCGGCTGGTGGCGCAGCTCGAACGCCTCGGCCACACCGTCACCCTCGCCCCCACGGGCTGAACCCTCACGACGGACCAGCCGGGGCTGCCAAGGACGGCCAGAACCCGTCCGGGCTGCGCCCGGACGCTGCCGCCTGCCCACTGCTGTCATTCACGGGCCAGTGAACTTTGGAGATCTTGGTCCCGCCTGTCGGCCGGAGAGTCCGGCGGTCAGCGCGACGCCATGTCGGGCAGAGGTCTGGTGGGTGGTCCGTCGGGTTGGTAGTGCGACTGAGCCTCAGCCGCACCGGCAACCGGCAACTCACACGAATTCTGAAACGCCGCCTGTCGGACGTCGTCCAGCAGCGTTACGTGCCGACCTCAACGCATCGAGCCTGGCGCTCGCTGCTTGACAGAGGAGCTGCGGACAGTCTCGCGATCCGAACGGTTCTGATGAGCAGTCACATACATCTGTGCAGAACAGCGATGACGTTGCCCAACGGTCCACCGTTCGGAGTAGTCCGTTGGTCCGGCGCCCAGCAGCTTGAGGAAGATCGTCATCGGTCGGTTTGGTGACAAATGCGCCGCGATCTCCATCGCGACGAACCAGTTGTGCACCACACGCGGGGGAGGGGCTGGATGTACATCCGGGAGTACCTCGCGGTGCTGCGGGAGCGCTGGTTGATCGTGCTGCTCGGACTGGCTCTCGGGGTGGGTCTGGGCGGGGCCGCAGCTTTCCTGCGCACCCCGCAGTATGCGGCGAACGTGGAGTTCTTCATCTCAACCCCAGACCGGGCCAAGGACCTGAACCAGGCCTACCAGGGCTCGTTGTTGTCCGAGCAAAAGATCAAGTCCTACGTCAAGCTGGCCCGTGACCGCCGTATCCGCCAGCAGGTGGCCGAGCAACTGCACAGCCCGGTCGCTCCGGGGGCCATCTCGGCCTCGGCCGCACCGGACACAGTCCTGTTGACCTTGACGGCGACCGACCCCTCGCCGGTACGCGCGCAGCAGTTGGCCGCGGCGGCCGCGTCCGCCTTCGCGGGTCTGGTGTCCGAGCTCGAGCGGCCGACCTCCGGCGCACCGGTCGTGGTCACCCGCGAGATCCAAGATGCGCAGGTACCAATCGCCCCGATATCACCCCGGCAGAAACCCGATCTGATCCTCGGCCTGTTCCTAGGTCTGGTTCTCGGAATCGTGGCCGCGGTGCTCCGGCACAACCTCGATCGCAGCGTGAAATCCACCGACGAGTTGGCCGACCTGGTCCAGGCGCCAGTGCTGCCAGCGGCGTGTGCGGTTTGTCGTGCATGACCAGGGCATGCGATGCGACCTGACATCGGGGTCGAAGTGCGTCGTGCCCCCAGCTGGTGGTTCAGGCCGGCGCGATCGGCCGACCCGGCGAGGTGCTGGTGCTCGACAGGGGCGAACCGGTGCGCATCGTCGACCTCGCACGGCGGATGATGGATCTGGTGAGCGTGAGGTGGAGATCGTCTACACCGGGCTGCGTGAGGCCGAGAAACTGCACGAGGAGCTGTTCTCGTCCGGCGAGACGGATCGGCGACCGCTGCACCCGTTGATCTCCCACGTGGACGCGCCACCCCTGCTGGCCGAGCAACTGCCCAATCTGGGAGACCTGCCGCAGGCCGGGCGGGTCGTCGAGGTGCTCGAAAGGCTGGCCGCGTCCCACCCCCGGCTCGTCCGACAGCGGCTCAAGCCGTCCGCGCCCGCGCTGCCCGTCGCAGGCGGTGTCCGGTGACACCCAATCATTGTCAGCAATCGAGGGGTTCGACGATGCGGGTGGCGGTCACCGGAGGGGCCGGCTTCATCGGTGCCCACCTGTGCCGTGAGTTGGTCCGGCGCGGTTCGTCGGTGGCGGTGCTGGACGACCTCAGCACCGGCCGCAGGCGGAACCTCGAAGGGCTGCCGGTCGATCTGCGGGTCGGCAGCATCCTGGACAAGGCGGCACTGGCCGAGGTCTGCGAGGGCGCAGACCGCGTGGTGCACCTGGCGGCGCTGGTCTCGGTGCCCCAGTCGCTGGCCGAACCCATGCACTGCCACGAAGTCAACGCGACCGGGACGCTGAACGTCCTAGAGACGGCCCGCCGGATCGGTTCCCACGTCGTAGTGGCCTCCTCGAGCTCGGTCTACGGTCGCGGGGAGGTTCAGCCGAAGAGGGAGGACATGCCGGTGATGCCGGCGAGTCCGTATGCGGCTGCGAAGGTCGCCACCGAGTCCTACGTGCGGGCCTACCAGGAGTCCTTCCACCTGCCGGCGCTGGTGTTCCGCTTCTTCAACGTCTTCGGGCCAGGTCAACCGGCCGATCACGCATACGCCGCGGTGGTTCCCGCCTTCGTCAGCGCGGCGTTGCGCGGCGAGGCGTTGCAGATCTTCGGCGACGGTGAGCAGAGCCGCGACTTCACTTACGTCGGTACGGTCGCCCGGGCGCTGGCCGACGCGACACTGCAGCGCATGTCCCACCCGGACCCGGTGAACCTGGCTTGGGGCAGCCGGACCACGTTGAACGAACTGGTCGCCATGTTGACCGAGATCCTCGGCGGCCGGGTGACAGTGCAGCACGGGCCGCCGCGGCCGGGCGACGTGCGCCATTCCCAGGCAGCGGACCTGACCCTGCGTCAGATGCTCCCGCACTTGCGCCAGATGCCGTTGCGGCAGGCCCTGGAGGCGACCGTGTCCTGGATGCGGGCCGATACGACGCGGCTGCCCGCGCAGCGGCCCGCTCAGGCGAGCATCGGCGCGGTGTTCAAGCAGTGATGCTTACCGACAGCGCCGCTGCGCCGGAGTGCTCCGCTCCGGCGCAGTCGGAGCGTTCCGGGCAGCGGCGGCGGCAGATCGGGGCGCTGGTTGGCTCCACCGGCGTCCAGGCGGTCTGCAACGGCGCGGCGGCGCTGGTCTCCACCCGGGCTCTCGGCGCGCACGACCGGGGCCTGGTGGTGATCGGCGTGACGATTGCCGGGGTCACGGCACTGATCGGTGGATTCGGTACCGGCTCGGCCTACCGGTCCTGCCTGCCCTCCCGGCAGACTCCGTAGGCGCGCCGGTGCCTGGCTTCCGCCTATGGTGCGCTGAACCTGGGCGGTGCGGCGGCGGCCGCCGCACTCACCGTGGTGCTCACCTGGTTCTCCGCGCGCGCGGTGGACCCTGCCCTGGCAACCGGCCCGTTCCTGGCGGCCACGGCGCTGCGGGCGACCGCGCAGGTATGCGGGTCCAGTACGGCACCGACGGATCGGGCGGGGACTACGAGGCGTCCCGGATATACGGGATCGCCAGGGAGGGGATGCTCAACTTCGGCCTCTACGGGGCGCCGTTGCCGTTCCTCGCGCTCGGGGCATTGGTCCGGTTCAGCACGCGGGTGTACCGACGCGCCCGCACCGGCTCGGTCGTCGCCGCGGTCCTGGCCCCCTGCCTGGCCGTCAGCTGCATCCTCGCCTTCGGCAGCGACCTGGACAACGTCCTCTGGTTCATGGTCAAGCAGGTCCTGCCGAGCGCCGCACTGCTCTGCCTCGCCGTCGTCCGCGCAGACAGGTCCGCGTCCGCTGCGGCTGCGGTGTTGCCGGCCCGTGCGACCTCAGGAGGTGCCGCTTGACCGAGACCTCGCACGACCTCCGATCGGCGTCCCGGAGCGACGGCCTACGGGTCGTGCTGGTTCTGAAGACCGGCGAGGGCGGGTTGTGGACGTTGCCGCACGTCGAGGAACTCCGTTCCCGGGGGGCGCAGGTCGTCGTCGTGCTGCCGCGGGGCGACGGAAGGCTTCGCCGGGCTCTGACGCAGCGTCAGATACCCGTGGTCGAGTCCGGGTTCGACTTCCGATTCCGGCCGCGCCCGTCCACGGTCCTCGGTCTGTGCCGGCTGCGATGGCAGCTGCGTGCGCTGGCCCCCGACGTCGTGCACTACCACCTGTATGCCTCGGCGCTTGCGACTCGGCTGGCCACTGCGGGCCTGCGGGTTGCCCGGGTCCACATGGTGGCCGGGCCGTTGTACCTGGAGTCATCGCTTATCCGTGCCGTCGAACGGTTGCTGGTGCGGATGGACACGATCACCATTGCCGGCAGTGACTTCACCGCCGAGGCATATCGCGCACTGGGGCGGCCCAGGTCGCTGACACCGGTCGTGCCATACGGCGTCGACGCCGATCACTTCCGACCCGTCCACCCGACGGCCCGCACCCGGGTGCAGTTGGGCCTCGGGCCGGACGTCTTCGTAGCGGTGATGGTCGCTTGGGTGTATGCGCCCAAGCAGCGGATCCACGGTACCCGGGGGGTGAAGGGGCACGACGTGCTCCTGGAGGCGTGGCGGTCGTTCCACGCTGCGCACCCGGCGGCTCACCTGCTGCTTGTCGGTGCCGGTTTCGACGAGGCCGGGGAGCGCCACCGGCAGGAGCTGATCGCGCGGTACGAAGTAGGATCACCCGGGTCCGGGATCACCTGGATCGGCGCGGTCGACGACGTCCGGCCGTACTACGCCGCCGCGGACGTCAGCGTCTCCCCGTCGCTGTCGGACAACCACGGCGCGGCCCTCGAGGCCGGGGCGATGGGGTTGGCGCGGATCGTCAGCGACGCCGGCGGGCTGCCCGAGACCGTCGACGAACACAGCGGTTGGACGGTGCCGTGCGACGACCCGGCCGCCTTGGCCGCGGCCCTGGTCGAGGCCTACGCCGAGCACCACGACGGCCGGCTGGCCGAACGGGGTCGCCGATCCCGGCGGCTGGTGGCCGAACGGTTCCACAGCCGGATCGGCGCCCGGGCAGTGGCCGACCTCGTCGAGCAGGCCGCCCGGCGGACCGGCCCCGGGCCGGGTTGCGCCGCCGAGGTCTCCGTGTTCACTGAGGCCAGGCTGGGCCGCACCGACCGGGGTCGCTGGGCCGCGATCGAGGAGGCCAACGGCGCGGCGGCGTGGAGTGTCTACCTGCGCAGCGGTGCCGTGGTCCGTCTGGTGGGTCGGGCCCAAACCCAACCGGGAACGGCCTCGGCGACCTTGCCCGCCGGGGTGCAGGTCGCGCCGCTGCCGTACTACGTCGGTGTTCCGGGGCTGGCACGCTCGCTGCCGGCACTGGTCATTGGAATCCGACGGGCCGTCAGAACCGCCGATGTGGCGATCCTGCGGGTGCCCGGACCAATCGGCTCCGTGGCGGCCCTGGCCTGTCGGTTCTCCGGACGTCGCTACGCGGTGGAGGTCGTCGGTGACCCCGCCGACGTGCTTGCCTCCGGGGTGGCCGGGCAGATCGGTCGACGGCTCGCCCCGGCCGCCGCCGCCCAGATGAGATGGATGGTGCGGGGGGCCGCGGCATCCCGATTCGTCACCCGACAAACCCTGCAGCGCCGCTACCCGCCACGTCCCGGGACGCCGTCGGTGGGGGTCTCCGACATTCGGCTCGAGCCCTCGGATTACCTGCCCGCAGCACGCAGCTGGCGGCCCCGAGCCCATATCGTGGCCGTCGGCAGTCAGGAGACTCGGTACAAGGGGCACGATCTGCTGCTCCTGGCGGTGGCCCGGTTGGCTGCCGAAGGCCTCGAGGCACGACTGACGCTGGTCGGCGGCGGACGGACGCACGACGAGCTGCGCAGCTCGGCCGCGGATCTGGGCGTCGCCGAACGGGTCACCTTCACCGGGATGGTGCACTGCCGGCGCCGGATCCAGGAAATTCTCGACGACGCCACGCTTTTCGCGATGCCGTCCCGGACCGAGGGACTGCCGCGGGCGTTGCTCGAGGCGATGGCACGCGCGCTGCCGGCTGTCGGCTCGGACGTCGGCGGAATTCCCGAACTGCTCGAACCGAGCTGCCTGGTGCCGGTCGACGACCACGCCGCACTGGCGCGGTGCATGGGCCGATTGCTCTGCGACCAGAACGAATGGGAGCGCCAGTCGGCACGGAATCTGCGTATGGCCCGCGAGTACGAGTTCGGTGACCTGGACGCGCGCTACCGGGCGTGGTTGGCGCGGGTCCCACCGGCCCGGCGTCCTGCGCGCTAGCCGGGCGAGGTGTCAGCGGGCCGGAACGCCGTTCACGGTGGTGCGCGCCGCCACCATGCGGGCCACGCACGCGGCGGCCCCGACAACCGCGAACTCACCGACCTGTCGCGCCTGCACGCGCGACCGGTGAGCCGATCGCGATCAGCGCCTGGAATGCCGTGCGACCGACGGCAAGTTCGTCGACCGAGCACAGCCGGGGCATCCCCAGCGGGATCAGCCGTTCGGGCCGATATCCGACTCATCCCCCGTGTCCCCCGGGGATTGCGCCCCACGCGACCGCACCCGGGAAACCGGGATTGATCCCGCCCGCCCCGATGATTCCACGGGGCCGCACAATCGCGATCAATGTGCGTCACAGGATGATCATGTCGAGCCGCGGGAACGGTTGTCGATGTACCACAGGTCCAGCGCGATGCGTTCCGGCCAGCTGATCGCGTTGCGCCCGTTGACCTGCGCCCAGCCGGTGAGGCCCGGCCGGATGGACAGCCGGCGCAATTCATGGGCTGAGTAACGGGCCACTTGTTCGGGCAACGTCGGCCGCGGTCCGATCAGGCTCATCCGACCGCGCAGCATGTTCCACAGCTGCGGCAGCTCATCGAGGCTGGTGCTGCGCAGCAGGCGGCCGCACCGGTCGGTGCGGGCCGCGTCACATTGGCCGGGGAATGCAGGGGGCCGCATCGTGCGGAACTTCCACACACGCAAGACCTCGCCGTGCCTTCCGCCCCTCGGCTGGCGAAACAACACCGGTCGGCCCGTCGTGATCCACACCGCTGCCGCGACCGCGACCAACAGCGGTGCCAGCGGGAGGCCGCCAGGCAGGGCGACGACGATGTCGGCCGCGCGCCTGCCGGTAACCCGCCGGGCTTCTACCTTGGACACGCACGGCCCTCCAACGGCTGTGATGACACTGGGTGCCGTACCGGCATTTGCCGCCCCCTACGCCACGACCGCGAGCATCTCGGTCAGCAGCACCAACCCGGCCGCCGGTTCGTCGTTGACGGTTAGCGTGTCCGGATTCGCCTCCGGCGAGGCGATCTCCGGTGACCTGTTCTCCACCCCGGTGCCGTGCGTGCAGTCGTCGTGCAACTCGTCACCGGGGGCGTCGGGCAAAGCGAGTCGGGCCACCAACGTCTGCCACGGCGGCTGTCGTTCGCCGGCACCTTGATCGCCGAACCAGATCGCCGAGCGGGCCGACGAGATCCGGGACGCATGGCGGGCCGGAACGCAAGGTGATTCTGGCCCACACCGGCCCGCCGGTTACGGTCGCGAACTCCCGCGACCAGCACCACGAAGCATGCAAGGTGCTGCTCGAATCACATCCCGGCCCGGTCGGCTCCCTGCAGCGGTCGTGGTCGAGGTCCGCCCTGGCGCCCCGCCGGGGTACGCGCGCCGAGCCGCGTTCCTGACATCTCTCGGCAGCGGCGAACTCGACGTCGTCTAGGCCGAACAGACCGACTGCACCCGAGCCGCGCAACTGGTCGAGCAGTACGCCGATCTACCGCTCGGCGCGGTGGACGCCATGGTGGTCGGCGTAGCAGAAAGATTCGGTGTCACCGAGCTCGCGACCCTTGATCGACGACATTTTCACGGTGGTTCGACCGACCCACGTCGAGGCGTTCACGCTTCTCCCATCATCCGATGGCCACGCTGTCCGACACCGGCCGAACCAAGATCGTTTTTGTTTCCCCACGGGGAACAAAACGCCTCGTTTCCCCCTGCTAGCCGGAGCATCCCGGAGCGGTACAGTGTCCTGACCTGCACAAATGTCAAATCTGCAGGTCGGCGACAGGGGCGGTATCTGTTCAAGTCCCCCCTCCCGCACTCACGGTGACGGTGCCTCAGTTGTGCTTTGTCAGGGGGAACCGGGGCACCGACGGGGTCCGTCGGCG
>Ga0157362_1000022_pt1 | contig 44342 bp, 48 predicted proteins | sample AttlaeALBM3_FD_111480 | JGI IMG/M metagenome (GOLD analysis project Ga0157362, IMG submission 111480) | Fungus gardens microbial communities from leaf cutter ant in Ribeirão Preto, State of São Paulo, Brazil - Atta laevigata ALBM3 | ecosystem: Host-associated > Fungi > Mycelium > Unclassified ... | reverse complement strand
GCGTGTAGACGAAATCGTCGTTGTGCGAGAAGTCGCCCGGGTAGCGGCGGCTGATGCCCTGGTGCAGGACGTTGACCGCGGCCACCGAGGCCTGCGTGTGCGCCGATGACGCCCCGTGCTCGAACCAGGTCCAGAAGTGGTGCACCGTCTCGAGTTGGCGTGTGTTGGGCGCGGTGATCAGCGGACCGGTGCCGCCGCGGGCCACCGTGCGGCCACCGTTGGCGGGCATCATGAAGTTCGGGAAGCTGACGCTGTACAGGAAGCTCATCATGAACTCGTCGACCCAGTACGTCGCCGAAAGCGCCCAGATCCGCTCGTAGTCGATCACCGGATCAAGCCGCTCGATCTCCGCTGCGATCCACTTGTACCCGCGCGACATGGGCAACCTCCGAGCGTCCTGTCCGCCACTGTGGCCCGTCGAAACGGCGGTCCGCAAGGCGGCTTTTGAGGGTTCGAGGTTGGCGGTGAGCGAAAACTGCGTGGCTCGCAGAGGCAAGTTCGCGCGGGCCCGCCTTCCTAACGTGGTCCTCAACGATCCGGAAGAAGGCCAAAGAGGCAGGCCGACGGATCGGCTCCAAGGAGCAGGAGGCACTCCGATGGGGACCGCAGCGAACAGCCACCACAGACTGACTCGAGTTCAGCTTCGGCGCAGACCAACACCTCGCTACCCGCAGGCGCTGGACACCCGCACCCCGGCCGGGCGCTCGCTGCCCTTCTGAGCGGCCCGCGGCGGCGGGAGTTTCACTCCTCGCGGAAACCGCCGAGGAACCGGCGGAAAACGCCACCCTCGCGGCGCAGCGGCGGGCCGGGCGGCGGGGGCACGGCGGCCCGAGTAGCCACGGGTGTGTCGTAGTCGGTGGCCGCGATCGCAACCGCCGCCTCGTCGAGGGTGAAGTGCTCCGAGCCGGGAATTTCCTCAAGCAGCCCGACCAGCATCCCGTCCCGGAAGACCTCGGCCTCGAGGTGATCGGTGCGGGCCGAGCCCCAGATCGCCTCCCGTCCATCGGGCAACACGACCCGCACGGCATACCCGTGCATGCCACCCGTGCTGGGCTCCACGTGGGCATCCACCCCACGGTCACGCAGCCGGTCCACCAGATGCAGCGCCCGGTTCTCCTCCATTCACCCGACGCTACCCGTCAGCCGCGCCACCGGTAGGCCGACTCGACCGGAAGGCCGGGTCGGACCCGCCGGGCCAGGAAATCGTCGAACCCCTCGCCGCCGATCTCGCCGGCACCGATCAGGTTCCAGCCGGACTGAAACGCGCCCGCCGTGCGGCCGGGCATCCGAACCGGCAGGACGCCGGGCCGGTCGGTCATCCTCTGCCGCGTGGCTCGGGCATCCGGGCTGTCGTACCCTCCAGTGCCTCCAGCACGCGCAGCGCGAGGTCGATCTGGAACCGGTCCTCCACGATCCGCAGGTCCAATCCGAGCAACTCCCGGGCCCGGCCGAGCCGGTACCGAACCGTGTTGGGATGCACGTGCAACGTCTCGGCGGTGCGCTCGAGGTGCCGATCGTGGGCGAGCCAGGTCCGCAGGGTTCGGATGTGGTCGGTGCCTCCTCGGGCATCCGAGGCCAGGAGCGGGCCCAACGTGCTTTCCACCATCGCCTCAAGGGTCTTGCGGGAGGAACCGCCGGCGGCCAGCAGGCCCGAGAGCCCGAGATCCGCCGCGGTGAAAACCGTGCCGACCTCGGGCTGGCGGCGGGCGAGGTCCAATGCGAGCGAGGCCTCGCCGAAGGACTCGACGAAGTCGCGCAGCGTCGAGCACCTGCGTCCGAGCCCCGCCGCGAGGCCCTCCGCGGGCAGGGTTCGGGCGCGGATCAGGTCCCGGATCCGCTCCTGGGGCTTGGTGCCCGATCGGCTGGGCAGGACGACCACCAGGTCGCCCTCGCGGGCCACGACCAGCGACCCGGGACAGGCAGCGGTCAACGCCCGCCCCAACTGCTCGACCGCGGCGCCACTCAGCGGCGCCGCCTCCGCGGCCACCGGGTTCCCACGGTGAGTCCCGACGCAGACGACGTGATGCGACTGACGCAGGTCGAGCCCGAGCAGTGCCGCGTCGGAGCGCACCAGCGCCGGGTCGCCCCCTCCGGTGATCAGCGCGTTCAGCAGATCGCGCGCCGCCCGTTGTTGCGCGGCGGCGCCGGCGCGGACCACCCGCAGCTGCATGCTCAGGACGGTCGCTGCCGCCGTGGCCGCGGTCTGCTCCTCGGGGGACAGATCGCGCTTCCCCATGATCTCCAGGTGTTCACCGGATGCCCCGGGTAGTGCGATCCGGTACCGAACCGGCGCCGAACTCGGGGATTGGGCCAACAACGACCGGCCGTCGGAGTCGACCACGTCGACCGACAGACCCAGACGGCGCGTCAACACCGCAAGTCCCGCGGCCAGGTCCCCGGAGGCCACCAACACCTCGGCCAGATCGGACTGCAGATCCAAGGTGGCCTGCAGGACCGAGAGGTCCGCGCCATCGTGGGAGCCGCCGAACGGGCCGCCGCGGCGTCGCAGACGCCCGATCGCCGCGCCGCAGTCAGTCGCCAATTCCGTCAGCAGCGCGACCTCCTCGGCGCTCCAGTCGTAAGTGGTCCGCCGCGCCGCGTAGAGCACTCCGAGCACCTGACCCCCGGCGGTGAGCGGCGCGCACATCGCCGCGCGGATGCCCTCGTCGTCGATCATGGTCTTCCGCTCGGGCGCGCGCCGCGGGTCGTGCCGGTAGTCGCGCACCCATAGGGGTTTGCCATCCGCGGCCACCCGTCCCCCCACACCCACACCGACCGGGAGGGTCCACTCGTTCGCCATGCGGACGGTGCGCAGTCCGGAGTGCGCGGCCATCGTGAGCACGTTGTCACGCACCAAGCCGCACCAGCTGACCTCGACCCCGGTGGCATCGCGGACTGCCGCCACGCCAAACGCCGCGGCCGCCTCCGGGGCGCCGGCGGTCAACAAGTGCCGCAACAGCTCGGTGACGACCGGGCCGTCCACCCCGCTCGCCCGGGCCCAGTCCGCCTGACCTGCACCGTCGCCCGGTCGCGGCCGAATCACGGGGTCACGGTAGCGCCGCCGGACGCCGAGTTCCTTGGCATGCAGCGCTAGAACGGGCGACATAGTTTTGGCCATCGGCGACAGGGTGTCCTGCGGGCGTCGATGTAATCGTGTTCACACGATTAGCGGGAGGCGACATGGGCAGGGCCCGGGGCCGAGTCGAGCTGCTGATGCGCGAGCGGGTGGCGGCGCATCCTGACTCGGTTTGGTTGAAGTGGCAGGACGAGACCGTCACCTGGCAGCAGGCCCTCGGGTACGCGCTGCGGGCGGCGAACGGGTTGTTGGAGCTGGGCGTGCGACCGGGCGACCGGGTCGCGCTGATGATGAGCAATCGCCCCGAGTTCATCTGGACACATCTGGGTGTGCTGTTCATCGGCGGGTACTCGGTGCCGGTCAACATCTCCCAGCGCGGGCTCACCCTGGATCACATCCTGGCCGACTCGGACACCACCACGATCGTGTTCCAGCAGGACCTGCGCGATGTGGTACTCGCAGCCCGCGCGCAACTGCCCGGCCTGAAGCATCTGGTCGTCGCCGACGGGCCGGCCGGCGGCGGCGTGGATTGGACCGTCGAGCGTTTGCTCTCCGCACCGGAGGGCGAGCCCGCCATCGACTTGGCCGAGACCACCGGCGGGGTCGGGATGCTCTACACCTCCGGTACCACCGGTCCCCCCAAGGGAGTCGTCGCCACTGGCTACGACCTCAACCCCTTGTTCGCCGTGCTCACCGCGGCCCAGATCCGAGGCGGCGAGACGATATACACGGCGCTGCCGCTGTTCCACGCCAACGCACTGCTGGTCTCCATGCTCGGTTCGATGTTCGTCGACGCGAAGCTGGCGTTGGCACCTAAGTTCAGCGCGTCACGGTTTTTCGACGACTGTCGCCGTTTCGAGGCCGTCGAGTTCAACACCCTCGGCGGCATGCTCTCGATCCTGATGAAGCAACCGCCGCGGCCCGACGATCGCGACCACTCCGTCCGGACCGTCCTGTCCGCCGGTTGTCCACCGGATCTGTGGGAGCCGTTCCAGCAACGGTTCGGGGTCCGCCTGATCGAGTGGTTCGGAATGGTCGACTCGCCGGGAATCCTGCTCAACAACGACGGCCGCGTCGGGTCCATGGGTCGCTCGGGGGTCTCCGGGGTTGAATTCCGGGTGATTGACGACGACGGCAAACCGCTGGCGCCCGGCCAGGTCGGGGAGCTGGTCTTCCAACACCCGGCCGGTCGTCTGACGCACTATCACAAACTGCCGGAGGCCACCGAGCAGGCCTACCGGGATGGCTGGTTCCACTCCGGTGACCTCGCGCTGGTGGACTCCGACGGCTACTTCTACTACCGCGGCCGGAAGAAGGAATCGATGCGGCGGCTCGGGGAGAACGTCTCGGCCTGGGAGATCGAGACCGTGCTCAACGCCCACCCCGACGTGCTCGACAGCGCCGCTCACCCGGTGCCCTCCGACCTCGGTGAGGACGAGATCAAGGCCTGCGTGGTCCTGCGACCGGGCGCGTCGGCGCAGCCGGCCGAACTGCACGAGTACTGCCGCGGGCGGATGGCGCACTACGCGGTCCCGCGCTATGTGGAGTTCCTCGACGCGCTGCCCAAGACGGCCACCGAACGCAATCAGTACGCGGCGTTGCGGGCCCGCGGACTGACCGCCGACACCTGGGATTCGAAGACGGCCGACGTCGCAGGAGGTGCGCGATGAACGAGGTATTTGTGGCCGGCACCGGCATGACCCGGTTCGGGAAATTCGACGACGCCACGGCCCGCACGATGGCGGCCGAGGCAGTCAACGTCGCCCTGGCCGACGCGAACTTCTCGGCCACCGATGTCCAGATGGTGTTTTTTTCCAACGCGGCGGGTGGTCTGATCACCGGTCAGGAAATGATCCGCGGTCAGGCAGCCCTGTGGGGCACGGGTCTGCTGGGTGTTCCCATCGTCAACGTGGAGAACGCCTGCGCCTCCGCCTCCACCGCGTTCCACCTCGCCTGCTCGGCCGTGGCATCCGGACAGGTCGACGTCGCCCTGGCGGTCGGGGTGGAGAAGATGTCCATCCCCGACAAGGAACGGGTGTTCGCCGCCATCGGCACGGCAGTCGACCTGGAACGCCGGGGCGAACTGGAGGAGATCTTCAGCGGCGGCCCGGTCGGGCCCGATCGCTCGCTGTTCATGGACATCTACGCATCCCTCACCCGCAACTACATGCGGCACAGCGGTGCCACCGCCGCCGACTTCGCCGAGGTGGCGGTCAAGAGTCACGCCGCCGCGGCGTTGAACCCCAGGGCCCAGTACCGCGATCCGGTGACCGTCGAGCAGGTGTTGGCCTCCCGCACGGTCGCCGAACCGCTGACCCTGCTCATGTGCAGCCCCATCGGGGACGGCGCGGCCGCGGTTATCGTGACCCGACGCGAGCGGCTGGCGCCCGACGGGCCCCGCATCCGGGTGGCCGCGTCGGTGCTGGGCTCAGGTCGGGATCGAGCCCCAACCGAACCCACCGCCCTGCAGCTGGCGGCCCGCCGCGCCTACGAGACCTCCGGTATCGCCCCCGGCGACGTCGACGTGATCGAGGTTCACGACGCGGCGGCGCCCGCGGAACTGATGGCCTATGAGGAACTGGGCCTGTGTCCGGAGGGGGACGGTCCGAAGCTGCTCCACTCCGGTTCCACCAGGCTGGGTGGCCGCCAGGTTGTCAACCCCAGCGGCGGGTTGCTGTCCCGCGGACATCCCATCGGGGCCACCGGATGCGCGCAGATCGTCGAGCTCGCCGACCAGCTGCGCAACCGCTGCGGCCCACGCCAAGTCGAGGAAGCCCGAATAGGCCTGTCGGAGAACGCCGGCGGCTTCCTCGGCACGGACAATGCCGCCATCGCCATCACTATCCTGGCCGCGGACTCCGCCCGCTGAACCCGCGCCGCCGCAAATCACACCCCATCCGAGGAGATAGCTGTGGAATTCAAGAAGGTCGTCGGCGACCGCCGCACCATACGCTTCTTCGACCCGACTCGGCCCGTCGAGCCGGAGAAGATCCAGATCATCCTTGAGGCGGCGAACCTCTGCTCGCGAGCGGTCAACGCCGACTTCGCCAAGGCCATCGTGTGCCTGCGCGAGGAGCTTCCCCCGGAAACCATCGAGGCCCTCAAGACCCCGACCACCACAACCCAGTTCGACCTCGCGCCGGTGTTCATCTTCTGGTACGGCGACACCGAGTTCGTGATCGGCGCCCAGGACCGGCTCAAGGAGCTCCACCATCTGGGTGCTCTTCCGTCGACCCATGGCTGGTCGGACACCTTCGTCGATGAGGTCGCCGTCGGTCAGGTGGTCGGGCCGATGGCCAAGGACCCGATTGCCAACACGTGGGCGGTCTCCGTCGAAACCGGCCTCGCGATCGCCCAGGCCATGCTGGCCGGAGTGAATGAGGGCTTGGGTGTCGGCCTGCACGCGTTCAACACCGAGACCGCCAAGAAGGCCCTCAACGTCCCCGACCACTGGCTGCCGATGTGGGTGCTGTTCGTGGGCTACCCGGCCGAGGATCGCCTCGGCGGTGGCGCCCGCCCCCGCCGTCCATTGAGCAACAGCTACTACCGCGGCTCCTACGGCATCCCCTGGGAGGACATCCCGGGCGTGAAGGAACAGCTGCGGGCCGAGGGCATGCTGCAGGACGGCATGGACGCGGACAAGCGGCACGAGGAGATTCGGGCTCTGGCCGACCGCTTCGGTCTCCCGCTGTGAGCACCGTCGACGACCTCGGTTCCACCGTCACCGTGAAGCGGTGGTTCGCCAGCGCCCGGCTGGAGTCCGAGCCCCCGGAGCGGCGCGCCCAGCTGCTGTCGACGCTCGGTGATTTCCTCGCCCACGTCGGCAAGGAACCCGACGAGCTGGTCGAGTTCTGCTTCCTGCGCAAGCGGGACACCGGGGAGCGGTTCTGCAGCGTCAAGAGGCGCGGCGAGGTCAACGACTGGATTATCGCCTACGTCACCGCCCGCGGGTGGACCGGCAAGGAGGCGGTGGTGAACGGCAACACGATTCGCAGCTTCATGAACCACAATGGCGCCATGATCCAGGGCGGCGCCTGGCGAGGCTGATTCTGCTGCTGACGCACCCGGTCCCGCCCGCACGAATCAGTCGGCACGGGCGGGACCGGACACCCTCTTAGGCCAGATCGAACCGATCTAGGTTCATGACCTTGGTCCAGGCGGCCACGAAATCGCGCACGAATTTCTGCTTGGAGTCGTCGCAGCCGTATTCCTCCGCGATCGCTCGAAGCTGCGAGTTGGAACCGAAGACGAGATCGACGGCGGTGGCGGTCCACTTGACCTGGCCGCTGCTTCGATCCCGACCTTCGAAGACGTTCTCGGTCGACGCGGAGGCCTTCCACGCCGTGCCCATGTCGAGCAGGTTGACGAAGAAGTCGTTGGTCAACGTCTCCGGCCGGTCGGTGAACACGCCGTGCCGGGACTGACCGGAGTTCGCGTTCAGTACCCGCAGGCCGCCGATCAGCACGGTCATCTCGGGAGCCGAGAGCGTCAACAGGTGGGCGCGGTCCAGCAGCCGGACTTCCGCGGGCACCTTCTCCCCGGGTCGCAGGTAGTTGCGGAACCCGTCGGCGATCGGTTCGAGTACGGCGAACGACGCCGCGTCGGTCTGCTCCTGCGAGGCATCGGTGCGTCCCGGCGCGAACGGGACCGTGACTTCGTGCCCGCCCTTCTTGGCCGCCTCCTCGACGGCCGCGCATCCGCCCAGGACGATCAGGTCGGCCAGGGAGACCTTGATGTCGCCGGCCTGGGCAAGGTTGAAGTCCTGCTGGATCTGCTCGAGCGTCTGCAGCACCTTGGCCAGCTCGGTCGGGTCGTTGACCTCCCAGTCCCGCTGCGGCGCCAGGCGAATCCGGGCCCCGTTGGCTCCGCCGCGCTTGTCGGTGCCGCGGAAGCTCGCCGCCGCCGCCCAGGCGGTGGAGACCAGCTGGGAGATGGACAGACCGGAGGCGAGAATCTTCGCCTTCAGGGCCTTGATCTCGCGCTCGCCGATCAACTCGTGATCGACCGCGGGCACCGGGTCCTGCCACAGCTGGGGCTCCGGAATCCACGGGCCCAGGTAGCGCGAGAGCGGTCCCATGTCGCGGTGCAACAGCTTGAACCAGGCCCTGCCGAACGCATCCGCCAACTGGTCCGGGTTGGCGTGGAAACGCTTCGCGATCGGTGCGTAGATCGGATCCAGCTTCAGCGAGAGATCCGTCGTCAGCATCATCGGTGCGTGCCGCTTCGACGGGTCGTGAGCATCCGGCACGGTGCCCCGGGCCGACGCGTCCTTGGGTGTCCACTGGTGCGCACCGGCGGGGCTCGAGGTCAGCTCCCAGTCGTAGGCGAACAGGTTGTCCAGGTAGCCGTTGTCCCACTGAGTCGGCGTCTTGGTCCAGGCGCCCTCCAGTCCACTGGTAATCGCGTCCGCGCCGGTGCCGGAGCCGAAGGTGTTCTTCCAACCGATTGCCTGCGCCTCGACGGGACAACCCTCGGGTTCCCGGCCCACGTAATCGGGCCCCACCGCCGCGCCGTGGCACTTGCCGAAGGTGTGCCCTCCGACGATCAGCGCAACGGTCTCCTCGTCGTTCATCGCCATGCGGGCGAAGGTTTCTCGAATGTCCTTCGCCGCGGCCAGCGGATCGGGGTTCTGGTTGGGCCCCTCCGGGTTCACGTAGATCAGGCCCATCTGCACGGCCCCGAACGGACTGGCGAGCTCCCGGTCGCCGCTGTAGCGCTCATCCCCGAGCCAGGTGTCCTCGGGGCCCCAGAAGATCTCGTCGGGCTCATAAGTGTCCGGTCGTCCGAAGCCGAAACCGAACGTCTTGAAGCCCATCGACTCCAGGGCGCAGTCGCCCGCAAAGATGATCAGATCGGCCCAGGAGATCTTCCGGCCGTACTTCTGCTTGATCGGCCACAGCAAGCGCCGCGCCTTGTCGAGGTTGGCGTTGTCGGGCCAGCTGTTCAGGGGGGCAAAACGCTGCGCCCCGGTGCCGCCGCCGCCGCGGCCATCGGCGATGCGGTAGGTCCCGGCCGCATGCCAGGTCATCCGGATGAACAGCGGCCCGTAGTGGCCGTAGTCGGCCGGCCACCAGTCCCGGGAGGTCGTCATGACCTCGAAGATGTCCCGCTTGAGGGCGTCCAGATCGAGCGTGGCGAACTCCGCCGCGTAGTTGAAGTCCTCGCCCATCGGATTGGACCGGGGCGAGTTCTGATGGAGAACCTGCAGGTTCAGCTGATTCGGCCACCAGTCCTGGTTCGACATGGGCCCAGTCGGCGGGGGGGTGGGGGAGGGGATTGCCGGGTTCTCGGATTCGCTGCCGCGGTCAGACACGTCGGTCCTTCTCCTGTCTGGCTGTTTGGTTCTGATGGCTGATGGCTCGTGAGTTGTTTGCGGAGGTTGCCCCGACACACTCGGGACATCGGCCCCAGTAGATGACCTCGGCCTCGTCGATCTCGTATCCGGGCTCGCCGGCGGCCGTCAGGCAGGGGGTGTAGCCGACTGCGCAGTCGACATCGGCGATGGCACCGCACGACCGGCAGACGACGTGATGGTGGTTGTCCCCCACCCGGGCCTCGTAGCGCGCCACGGAGCCCATCGGTTGAAACCGCCGCACCAGACCGGCGGCGGTCAGCACCCGCAGCACGTCATAGACGGCCTGATGGGAGACCTCACCGAGATCCTCACGCACGACGGCGATGACCGAGTCCGTGTCGGCATGCGGATTGTTGTGCACCGCGGACAGCACCGCCATCCGAGGACGCGTCACACGCAGAGCAACCCCACGCAACATGCGCTCGAAGTCCGAAGTCCTGAGCACGCCCCGAGTCTTCCCCATTTTCTGGAATCAATCAAGTCCACGCCGGGCAGATGGCGGCGCGCCGGGCCGCCGGGCGGCGGGGCGGCGATGAATATCTGAGACGCCGTCAGAACCGGGCGGCCCGAACGCCCGCCTTGTCCGGCCGCCGGAGCGGCCCTAGGCTGCCGGGAACCGTGCGGTTAGCGTGATTGCCCGGGGGCAAGCCATGAACGTGGATACCGACCGCGACATCGTGCGCCGCGCCTACGAGGCCTTCAACGCCAAAGACGCCGAGACCCTGAACAAGCTCATGTCGCCGGAGATCGTTCAGACCATGCCCGGGGACTCCCCGCTCGCGGGTACCTACCGGGGTCCGGACGAAGTCCTGGCGATGTACAAGCGGTTGGCCGAGCTGTCCGCCGGCACAATCCGGAACGAGCTCCGCGAGGTGCTCACCGACAGGTCGGGGCGGGTGCTCGCGATCCACGTGGTGACGGCCGAGCGCAATGGTCGCTCCCGTGAGTCCCGGCAGGCCGTGTTGGTTACGGTTCTGGATGGCCGGATCACCGAAATCGACCTGTTTGTGTCCGATCTCGCAGCCAACGACGCCTTCTGGCGCTGAGGGACGCGGTCGGCCCGCGGTATCTGACGGGTGTTCAGGCCGCCCAACCCGGCCGCAGCAGGACCTTCGTCCAGCCGTCCAGGCGCGCTCTCGACCCACTGATCCGATCCCGCCTCCGGCGCGCCATCCGGCCAGGCCGCCCGCCGAGTGGTAGCAATTTGGAAACCGACGAACCACGCACAGTGAACTCGGGGCAGCCATGCCGTCGACCGACCACCCGCAACACCCAAGCGGCCCGCGCCGCCGGCCAGTAACAACGCTGTTGTGCGTCGGTGCGCTCACCACCGGCGGGCTGGCGCTGGGCACCGGCCGCGCGGCCGCCAACGGCCCGTGCGGCAGCCTGGGCGCCGTCACCAACGACGGGTGGCAGATCACCTGCGCGTACGACGACTCGACCGCACCCACCCATTTCGTAGCGCCCGCCGGGGTCTCCACGGTCGAGGCCGTGCTGACCGGGGGCTCCGGCGGCGCGGGTGCCGGCACCGCCTCGGACCCCGGCGCGGCGGGCGGACGCGGCGGCGTCGTACGGACCACGCTGCGGTTGCCGCCGAGCGGACTGGAACTGTTCACCGGCGGCGCCGGGGGACCGGGATCCGAGTGCGGACCGAACGCCCTCGGCGGCAAAGGTGGCGCTACCAGCGGCTTGGCCAGTGGCGGCGATGGTGGACCCGCGGACGCCGGCGGCGGCTGCGCGGCCGGCGGCGGCGGCGGAGCCAGCTTCGTGATGGCCGGTAGTGAATCGCCGGGGAGCGCGTCCCCGCTGGCCGCGGCCGGTGGTGGCGGCGGCGGTGCGGGCGGTGGTCCGAGCACCGGCGCCGGCGGCCCCGGCGGTCCGGCGGACGGCAATGGTCAAGGCCCTCTCGGCGGCGTACGCGGTTCCCACGGCGGCGGCAGCGCCGGCCAGGCGGCCGTGCGGGCTCGGGGGCCGATGGGTGGTCGTGGAGCCGCCGGGTCGGCCGCCGAACCGGCCGGTGGCGGTGGCGGTGGCGGTGTTGTGGGTGGCGGCGGTGGCGGACTCGGATCGGGTGGCGGTGGCGGCAGTGCCCGGGCGCCGGGTGCCGCCGCGGAGCACCCCACCCGACCCGAGTCGGCCAAGCATGGTGGCCTGATCCAGATCAGCTTCACGCCGGTCAACCACGGCCCCACCGGGTCCCACCCGCCCCCACGCTGGGGCGTCGGCCGGACCGACCTTGCGAGTCCGCCGCGATCGGCGCCGCTGCGCGGCTGATTGCCCGTCGACGCATCCGCACGATCCGGTTCGGCCCCCCCGAGTTCGCCGACACGTCGACTTGCGGGCACCGATATGTTCGGTTGGCGGGCTTGACACTCACGTCGCGGGGCGATAGAGCGCCAATTGTGGGGTAGAGCCTCGCGGAGTACGGAGCGCGTGTTGACCGAGGCTTCGAGTCGACTACCACCCGCCGCGGGCCGCGACGGGCAGTCCGCTCGCGTCAACGATCGCCTCCGCGGCCGGACGATCGGGGACACGGTGTTCCTGGCCGGCGAGGTCGACGTCGCCAACGCGGCACAGTTCGGGCAACTGGTGCGGCAGCAGTTCGACCGCGGCCTCAACAGGCTCGACCTGACCGGCATGCATCTGCTCTCCAGCGCGGGCGTGGCCGTGTTGTACGAGTTGGCCGCGGATCGTTCCGGCCCGGGGCTGGAGCTGCTCGTCGCCGAGGGCTCGGTGGTGGCCAGAGTTGTGGAGGTCTGCGGGCTCGGGGCAGTCGCAACGGTGCGCCCCGTCCCGCCCCCACCGGTCAACCGTCAGCCCACGGCCGGATCGTGATCAGGCGTCGCCGCGCGGTCCGGGATAGGGACTGACGTTGCCGCGCCACCCGCCGGTGGGGTGACCGCGCGCCTCGATGAATTGCTTGAAACGCTTCAGGTCGGCTCGTACCTGCCGATCGTCGCTGCCGATCGCCGATCCGGCGTGCTCGATCACGCCCGCCGGCTCCCACTTGATCTGCGCGGTCACCCGACTGTGGGTGTCGTCCAGTCGGTGGAACGTCACCACGCCGGCGTGCGTGATGCCGGTGGTGCTGCGCCACGCCACCCGCTCGTCGGGATGCTGCTCAGTGATCTCGGTATCGAATTCCCGCCGCGCCCCGGCGACGTTCACCTGCCAGTGCAGGTGGGTCTCGTCGAGCTGTTTCACGTCCTCGACCCCGCGCATGAACTGCGGGAAGGCCTCGAACTGGGTCCATTGGTTGTAGGCGGTTTGCACCGGGACCGCCAATTCGACCGTTTCGATGATCGATGCCATGGGGTCCTCCTTGGCGACTTGCTGTTCATCAACCGCTACCCGGTTGCGCATGCGCAACGCCGGTCCCGACCCCTCCGATCGGGTTCGGTGCGACATGTCGGGGAACTGTGGGCGGCCGGGACGGTGCGGTTGCGGGGTCAGGATTGGGGGCGGGGTCGCGCGGTACTCCTTTCTGAGGGGCCCCGGCCGGGGCCGCGCCGGCAGAAGGAGAAGCTGATGAGCAGGGCGGACAAGATTCAGCACGCCGCCGAGGATCTGCGTGGGCGGGCCAAAGTGGCCGTCGGCAGGCTCACCGGTGACCGGAGCCTCCGGACTGAGGGACGGTTCGACCGCCGCCGGGCCTCTGCGAAGAAGCAGGTGGACAGGCTGCGCGACGCCCTCCGCGACGCTCGCCGCCACTAGGCGGCGTCCAGGGCTGGGTTTGTCGGTCGCGCGCAGCCGAGTTTTTCCCAACGGTTCACGGTGAAGCGGCGTCGGCCGAAAGCCGATGGGTATTCGCGCGGGGACGCCTCAAACCACGGGGCCACGGTTCTAGATACGTGCGAGGAGTGAGAGGCATGACGAACACCGGCCGTGGATTCGCCGGTATGGACCCGGAGAAGCAGCGACGTATCGCGAGCGAGGGCGGCAGCGCCAGCGGGGGCAACTTCGCAAACGACCGGGAACGCGCCGCGGAGGCGGGCCGCAAGGGGGCGGCCGCGCAGCCGCATGAGGCCAAGGTCGAGGGGGGCCGCAACAGCCACCGCGGCGAAACCCGCTGATTTGTCCAAAACAGGCCCGCCGCGCATCGCGACGGGCCTGTTTCGCGTGTGACGGCACCGAACGGCGGATTGCGGTGCGGTTGCGACAGCTTGCCGCGGCCGGCGGCCGGCGGCAGGATCGCGTCGTGACGGCGTACGTGATCTCCGAGGTGGAGGTTCTCGACCAGGCCGGGGCGCAAACCTATCGGGAGCTGGCCGCCGCCTCGATCCGGCGGTTCGGCGGGCGGTACCTGGTCAGGGGCGCCGACCCGACGGTGCCGGAGGGGCCGTGGCCGCCGGGTCGGCGCGTCGTGGTGGTCGAGTTCGCGTCGATGGACCAACTGCAGCGCTGGTACCGCTCACCCGACTACGAGCAGGCACTGTCCGTGAGCCGCACGGCGCTGCGGCGCCGGCTGTTGTTCGTGGAGGGTGTCGCCGACGCCGATGCGCCGGCCTGACGCAGCATCCGCCGGCCGGTCCCCCATCGACATTTAACATTCATTATCCGATCACTGTCGGGTTCCGTTAACCGCGTCCACGACCAGGTAAATCCGTTGGCGGCCGGGCAATTTGCATGCGCCCGGCACCGCCCGCCATCGGAAAAGCCTGGAAGGACGAAGAAATGGACTTGGTAGATACCCGGCGGCGCGCCCAGTGGGTTGCGCTCACCGCGTGCGGTGCAATGCTGACGGGTTGCACCGCCGCCGCCGCCGCCAAGCCGGCTTTATCGATCGCCGATTCGCCTCATTCGGTCGCGGCCACCGCGATTCAGATGGTTGCCCTCAATCGGGCACCCACCGTTAGCCCGTCCGACACCGTTCCCTGCACCGGAGCGACGCCTCCCGCGCGCTACGACCACGTGGTGCTGATCCTCATGGAGAACAAGAAAATCGACGCGATCGGACCAAAGAACGCCCCCGTCGAAACGGCGCTGATGCGCAAGTGCGCCAAGGCCCTGCACTGGGTCGCCCCGGGCGCGCGATCCCTGCCCAACTACCTCGCGCTGACCTCTGGATCCACCCAGGGCCTGCAGCACAATTACTCGCCCGACGACCGGCCCGTGACCGCGGACAACATCTTCCGCCAGGTCCGGGCGGCCGGCGGAACTGCGAAATCCTACGTGGAATCGATGCCCACGAACTGCGCCATGACCTCAACGGCCGATTACACCACCTCCCACAATCCGATGCTGTATTTCACCGGCCCCGGTGATCGATCCGCGTGCCGGAATGACGACGTGCCGCTGGGGACCATAACCCGTGGCGCCCTGCACACCGACCTGGCCGACGACACCCTGCCGGATCTCGCATTTGTCGTGCCGAACATGACCGACGACACCCATGACAGCGGCGTAAAAATCGGTGACGCGTGGTTGAAGTCCTGGTTGCCGCACCTTCTCAACTCGGCGGCGTACCGCGATCGGTCGACCGCGGTGTTCGTGCTCTGGGACGAATACACCCCGGCCCCGAACATTCTGGTATCGCCCTCGGTGGTGCCGGGAACAGTGGTGACCTCGCCGAGCGGGCACTATTCGGCACTGCGCGCGGTCGAGGACATGCTCGGCCTCCCGCATCTGGCCGCCGCCGATGACGCCCCGGATCTGCGGGGCCAGGCGCATCTGTAAGACCCACAACAACACCCACAACGCCCACAGGCTGCCGCGCGGTGCCCGCCACCGCGCGGCAGCTGCCGTCGTGACCCACCCGCCGGGCCGTCGAATATCGAAGTGACGTGGCGTCAGGGCATCGCCCGACCGCGGGCCGGGCCCCGCGGGGAAGGGCACGCGGGGCCCGGCGCGAGGGCGGACGGCGCAGGTCAGCTCCACCCTGACGCCGCGTTCACCGCCCGGGATCCCGGCCGGGATCCCGGTCCGTCGCGCAGGGCGCGGTCAAGCGCTCCGATAAAGACCCTATGGTCGGGCGGGTTACGTGCTTGTTTCGCGGTCGTAAACGACTCCCGACCACCGTCCGACTTCCCGGCAAGCGAAAGGTCGGGAGAGGATGAACGCAGCGCAATGCGCGCTTTGGTGGCAACCTCGTGGACACGCTCTGAGGTGCGCAAATCGAGTGCCGACGGGCAGGAGGTGGCCGGCGATGCACAGCCGGGTCAACCTGGCCCTGCCGCTGGTGCTGCTGGTCGCCCAGGCCCTGGGAGTCGGTGGGGCCCCGGGGCTCGGCTCGGGTCCTCGGGGCGGCGACCCGTTCGCTGAGCCGCTCAGCGCGCTGCGCGAGCACGCGGCGGAGCTCGGCTTCGGCACCGGTGGTTCGGACGGGCTCGGCGCGGGGTACGCCGTCCAGGTCGTCTCGGTGCTGGTCGACCGTGATGGAAGCCTGCACATCCGGATGGACCGTACCTACGCGGGATTGCCAGTCGTGGGCGGTGATCTGGTGGTGCACCTGACCCGGTCCGGGCGCTGGCGCGGGGCCGGCGCCACGCTGCGCTCTTCGCTGGACCAGCTCTCGACCGCCCCCGCAATCGCGGCGGCAAGGGCCCGGGAGCTGGGCGTTCCGCCGTGGCCGACGTACCGCCTCGGACCCCCGCGCCTGGTGGTCGACGCCGCACACGGCCGCCCCGCGCTTGCGTGGCGGGTGCGTACCACCGGGCTGCGGCCCGACGAAACGCCGAGCCTGCTGGATACCTACGTGGACGCGACAAGCGGAGCGGTGCGATTCCGCCACGAACACATCGACACCCTCCGGCCCCCCCAACAGGCCGGGCCGAACCGCGTCGGCTCCCCGGTACCACCAGTCATCGGGTCCGCCACGCTGTCGAACGGTCGTCCGGCTCACGGCACTGGGCATTCCCTCTACGTGGGGAAGGTCCCCCTGGGCACCCTCGCCATCGACGGCGGTTTCGCGCTGGCCGACCCCGGCCGCGGCGCCTCCTACACCTCCGACGCGAGCAACCGGAAGCAGCACTGCCTGCCCGTGATCCCCATCGACGTGTGCACACCGGCGCCGCCGCACGATCCCATGACTAATACCGTCAACGTCTGGGGCGACGGCACCAGCGGTGACCGGCGCACCGCCGCCGTCGACGCCACCTACGGCAGCGCGATGACGTGGGACTTCTACAACCGGGTACTCGGCCGGCACGGGGTGGCCGACGACGGGCACGGCGTCTACAGCCAAGTGCACTACGGGCAGCAATACGACAACGCCTACTGGAACGACTCCTGCCTGTGCATGACCTACGGCGATGGCGACGGCAAGATCGACGGCCCGTTGGTGGCGCTGGACATCGCCGGGCACGAAATCACCCACGGGCTGACCTCGCACACCTCACGGCTCGGCCGCGACGGCGAGCCGGGGGCGCTGAACGAGGCGATCAGCGACATGTTCGGAACCATGATCGAGTTCTACGCCGACAACCGGGTGGATCGACCGGATTACCTGATCGGCGCGAACCTGTACCTGAAGCGTCGCAACGACAAGGGCGAGATCAACGCCATCCGCTACCTGGACCGGCCCAGCCGCGACGGGCAGTCCCCGGACTGCTACAGCTCGGCCGTGCACGACCTCGACCCGCATATCGGCGCCGGCGTCGGCGATCACCTTTTCTACCTGCTCGCCGAGGGCAGCGGCCGCAAGACCATCAATGGAATCGCCTACGACAGCCCGACCTGCAACGGCAAGGTCGTGGTACCGATCGGCCGCGACGCCCTGGCGCGGATCTGGTACCGCGCCGAGACGGTCTACCTGACCGCGAACTCCGACTACGCCGACGCCCGCGACGCCACCCTGTCGGCCGCGGCCGACCTCTACGGCGCCAACAGCCGGACCGCCCAGTCGCTCGCGGCGGGCTGGGACGCAGTGGGCGTGCCCACAGGCGCCCACCTCGACCGGCTCATCGGCCCGATCCCGGCCCCGTGAGCGAGTGCAGCCGGCCCACGGCCGAGGTGGAGCGGGAGATCACCGCGGCGCTGCACCGTTACTGCCGGGGCATCGACCGGATGGACGCGGAGTTGATCCGCTCCGCCTACCACGTCGACGGCCTCGACGATCATGGTGATCTGTTCCGGGGCGGAGTCGAGGACTACCTCGAATGGGTGCTGGCGCTGCTCGCCGACAGGTTCACCTCGACGATGCACACGCTTTCGAACATCAGCATCGAAGTCAGCGGCGAGACGGCCGCGGTTGAGAGCTATCTGATCGCGTACCACGTGGTGGCGGGCAGTGGCGCGGTGCGGATCTTCGGCGCCCGCTACTGCGACCGTTTCACCCACCGCCCGGGCGTCGGCTGGCGCATCGCGCACCGGCGGTTGGTCTCGGAGTGGCAGGTGGAGCACGGCGGGACGGTGCCGACGCCTCCGGGCACGGATTTGGCCGCTCGTGACCGGACCGACCCGTCCTATGGCGAACTGCACTGAAGCGGCGGAGCGCGGGGCAGCACCCTCCCGTGTGAGCCAGATCACCATATGGTTCAGTCCTCAATAGTCCTTACATAGACTTTTGGGAAACCGACCGAGGAGCCGTAAAGATGCCGCGCTTCCTGTTCGGCGACTTCGACCACCGGGTGGTCGTCGGCGCCTTTCGCCCCGATCCGGCGACGATGCTCGTCCAGGACGCGCAGCACGGCCTGCCGCTGCAGGCCACGTGGCTGTACGGGTTCTTCCGCGACACCGCGGGGCTTACCTACTGCATCGAGCGGAAGTTCGTCGGATCGCTGACCAGCGGATGCTTCGTGATGACGCAGAACGGCCGCCCGGACAACGAGCTGGACGTGCACCCCGACTCCGGTCGCAGCGCGCGTGGTGAACTGCGCCGCCGGCTCGGCGACAGTGAGCGCACGTGGAGCGACCCGGTGTTCCAGCGACTGCCGGGCGGCATCGTGCCCGCGGGGGAGCAGCCGATGTCCCTGCACTGGACCGGCGAGCGCATCGCCTATAACGAAGGCGACATCCTGGATCTGGCCGGCCCCAGCGCCGGCCTCGGGGTGCAGTTCTACGCGGCGTCCCGCAGCCACCCGATGCTCTACGGCTCGACCTGCCACTGGGTCACCGGCACCATTCAGGGCCGGGAGGTGGCCGGGCCGCTGTGGTTCGACAACGCGTACTGGGTGGCGGGTTTGGAGTGGAAGGAGTACGGCTACTTCAACGACCTGCAGATCATGTGGCACATCTTCTGCAATGCGTTCACCGACGGAAGTTTTGAGTGGGGCCACTTGGTGATCGGCCGGGACGGCTTCAACCCGGGTGTGGTGGTCAACGGTGATCGGGTCGTCGCCGCGACGCCGGACCTGCGGGCCAAGTTCGGGATGGATGCGGGCGCGTGGCCGGAGTCGGCCACCTACGACTTGGGTGCGGTGCAGTATGAGTTCGTCGGCCCGCCGACCGGGCGCATGACCCAGTTCTCCGCCTCCCGCTGGGCGAACTACCGGGCGCAGTACGGCCGGACCCGTCAGGTCGGCGACACCCGCACCCTGATTGACGGCCTGACCTGGCTGGAGGGCTTCGCCGATCGCGTGGTGGCCGACGGCCTGGCGCTCTGACGCCCACGGTTGTGCTCATACCCGCGCCGGTGCCGCGGCGGCGGGCCTATTCGGCCGGACCGCTTCCGGCGCGTGGGCGACGAACCAGGCCAGGCCCAAGCCCCAGGCGACGCTGACCGCCCCGGTGGCCACCCACAGCCCACTGCGGAGGGTGCCGCCCAGGCCCGCGGTGCTGCCGATCGTCCACAGCGCGGCCATCGCGGTGTAGGCCAGCCACATGCCCGGGGTCTGGCCCACCGACGAGCCTCGGCGGGTCAGCAGGCCGGCGCCGAAAATCGGGGACAACAGGATCAGCACGTGGAACGAACCCAGGTACAGCGGGTCGTCGAGGGCCCGTTTCGTCATCTCCCAGCCGACGAAGGAGCCGGCGGCCGCGAGCAGCACGACCGCCTGGAACTGACGTTGCGTCAGCCAGGGCAGGAGTTCGTCGTGGCCGTACCGCAACACCTGACGCAGGAACAGCAGTTCGAAGCCGACCATGAACACGATGGCCACCCAGAACAGCCGGGGGAACCAGTGCGATCGGTCGTCGAACCAGTTGGCCCACCGGTAGATGTAGGAGGCGTCGTGCGGCAGGAAGACCAGCACGGCCAGCAGGGCCGTGGAGTAGGCCCGGTCGCGTTCCCCCGCCAACAGACCCAGGCAGAACCAGACCGTGTTGGCCACCAGCGCACCGCCGCAGAGGATCAACACCAAGGCGGTGTGCCGGTCGATGGAGTGCAGGACGGCGTGCTCGTCGTAGAAGCTCATTCGACCGCCTCCAGAACCGGCGCCAGGTTTGCCAGGATGTCCAGCCAATCGCTCGGCTTGTCGATCTCCCGGCAGAAATTGGTCTCCACGATCACACCCTCGAATCCGGCGACGGCGGCCTCCCGGGTGCGCTCGGCGATCTGGTGCACGCTCATCCGGGCGCCCGCGGTGGATTCCATCGCCACGCGGTAGATCACGTCCACCGGCGGCAGCCCCGGATCACGCTGCGCGTTGATGGCGTCCCGCATCTGAGTTACCGTCACTATCGGCAGTGAGCCGGGGTTCCACAGGTCGAACAGGCGTGCGGTCCGGGCCAGTCCCGGCCCCGACCACATGCCGGACATCAGCCGCGGCATCGACACCGGCTTGGGATTCATCAGGCACTCGGCAATCCGGAAGAACTCCCCCTCGTGGTGCACCGGATCCGGCCCCCAACAGGCGCGCAGGGCGGGCACGAATTCGTCCATGCGGCGCCCGCGGGTGCCGAAATCGACCCCCGCCGCGATGTGCTCCTCGACCGACCAGCCCACCGACACCCCGACGATGTCCAGCCGTCCCTCCGCCACCCGGTCCACCGTCGCCAGGCGGGCCGCCAGCGGGGCGGGCCAGTGGTTCCCGCCGACCAGGATGCTGGTCCCCAGCCGCACCCGGTGCGTCCAGCCGGCCACGGCCGCCAGCACCTCGGTGGGCGCCCAGACCGATCGGTAGACCTCCGGCTGGGCCGCCGCGCTGCCGCCGTAGTCCCCGGACTGGTTGAGCGCGTAGAGGAAGTGGTCCTGCACCCACAGGTGTTCGAAGCCCATGTCCTCGGCCTGCTGGGCGAAGTCGCGCAGCAGGGTCGCGCACACCACCGGCCCGAGCTGAGGGAGCGTCAGACCGACGGTGGTCACAGTCACTGTTTGTCCAGCTCGACGCGCTTGAGCCGGGTCAGCCGCGACGCGCTGATCCGCCAGCGGCCGTCGGGTTCCCTCCGGTAGGACTCGGTGTAATGGCCCCAGCCGGTGTGGGAGACGTACGGGCTCGACGCCGGCACCTCGACCAGGTCGTACATCGGCCAGATGCCGGTCGCGTGGTCGGAGTCGAGGATCCGGATCTCGGGTTCGTGACCGTGGTGCACCGAGATGCCGCCGACGAAGTGTTTCTCGGCGGCGGCGATGAACTCCGCCTTGGTGCGCGCCCCCGACGTGGACTCGGCGAACTCGATGACCACGTCCTCGGTGAACAGGTCGGCGAACTCCGCCCACGCCTTGGTGTCCACGCAGCGGAAGTAGCGCGCCTTGAGCCGACGGATCTCCTCAATCGCCTCCAGCCGGGCGATGCGGCGCTCCAGGTCGGCCATCTCAGTGTTGGTGCGCGGGGAAGCGTTCGCGGATCGGGGAGTCCGCGTTGTAGTCCGCGTAGCGGGCGATTTTGCCGTCCTTCACGGTGAAGCAGCCCATGATCGGGATCGCGATGGCCTCGGTGCCGTCGGCGAGGAACACGCGGTCGATCCGTTCGGTGAGCACGACGTCCCCCCGTGAGGCGATGTTGCGCAACTCGGCGGTGCACCACTCCATCTCCAGTGTGACGTGCAGTCTGGCGAGAAAGTCCATGGCGGCGAGCTTGCCGTGGCACGGCGGCGAGCCGGTGTTCTCCCAGAGGAAGTCATCGGTCAGCCAGGCCTCGTAACCGTCCAGCATGTGCGGCCACGCGCCCGGACCCCAACTGTCGAGGAACCCGACGACCGCCCTCTCGGCATCGGTGCGGGGTTCGGCGCCGGCGTGGATGAGCATCGCAACCTCCAGGAACTCCCGAACTGGTCTTGCCGACATAATAGTCAAGTGGCAAACTATTTATACATGGACCAGTACGCCTACGGCGATTTCAACTACCGCACGGTGGTGGGCGGGTTCGTCAACGACCTGTCCCGGATGCGACCCGACGCCGTCCACTTCGGTCTGGAGCAGCAGATCGAGTACGTCTACGGCTTCCTGAACGGTGCCGACGGCAGCACGGTCTGCCTGGAGCAAAAGTTCGTGGGGTCGGTCTCGACCGGCACCTTCGTCATGCTCACCGACGGCGAGGGCGGGCTCAACGTCCAGCCGGAGACCACCCGCAGCTACCGCGGCGAGGTGCGCCGCACCATCGAGGACAAGTACCGGAGCTGGTCCGACCCCGTCATGCTGCGGCTGCCCCCCTCGGCCCGCCGCGACGGCGACCTGCCCTACCTACTGGAGCTGGACGGCGACTCGTTCGTCTGGGATCAGGGCGAGCTGTGCCGACTGGAGGGCGAGATCCGCACGCTCGGCGTGCAGTTCTACGCCGCATCCGCGGTCGAGCCGCTGTTCTTCACCTCGATCCCGTACTGGGTCGAGGGTCACGTGCTCGGCCGCCCGGCCTCCGGGCTCATCTACTTCGACCGGGTGCACCTGCGGCCGGGACGGGAGTGGAAGGAAACCGCGATGTTCACCGACATTCAGCTGTCCTGGAACATCTTCGGCAACCGGTTCGCCGACGGCAGCATCGAGTACGGGAAGATCGTGGTCGGCAAGCACGGTTTCAACGCCGCCATGGTGGTCGACGACCGGCGGCTGATCGGCGCCGCCGCCCGGGTGCCGGTGCAGTACCAGCTCAACGACGCGGGGTTCATCCGCCGCGCCGTGTACACAGTGGGCGAGCACCAGTGGGAGTTCCTCGGCGCGGACGAGGGCAACATGGCCGAGTTCTCCGCCTCGCGGTGGAACGGCTACCACGCCCAGTTCGGGGTCACCCGCCGCGTCGGCGACCAGCGCGAGTTGGTCTCCGGTGTCACCTGGCTGGAGTCGTTCGACCACCGCATCCGCGAGGCGGGTCTGGTCGTTGAGTAGCGCGCTGGTCCTGGGCGGGAGCGTTGCCGGTCTGCTCGCCGCCGCCGCACTGAGCCCGTCCGTCGGTGCCGTGACGATCATCGAACGGGACGACCTGGCGGCGTTGGTCAACGGGAGCGGGCAGCGCCGGGGCGTTCCCCAGGGCAGTCAGGTGCATGCACTGCTCGGCGCGGGACAGGAGGCGATGGCCGGCCTGCTGCCCGGCATCGTGGACGAACTCATCGCCGCGGGCGGCACGCTGCTCGACTCTCCCCACCGAATCGCGATCTTCGGTGCCCACGGGTGGGCCGGCCGTGCGCCCAGCCGGGCCCGGGTCGTGTTCATGCGCCGTCCCGTGCTCGAGGCGGTGGTGCGCCGGCGGGTCCTGGCGCTGCCGAACGTGACCACGGTTCGGGCAGTCGTGACGGGTCTGGTCGGTACGTCCGAGCGGATCACCGGCGTGCGCCTGCAGGACGCGCAGCCATGCGGCGCCGACCTCGTCGTCGATGCCACCGGCCGCAACTCGCACGCGGTGGACTGGCTCGCCGAGTTCGGTCATCCCGCGCCGCAGTCCAAACAGCTGCGCTCGTATGTCTCCTACGCCACCGCGACCGTTCGGCTGCCCGAGGACGTGTTCCCGCCGGGAGTGGCCGGCATCCTCAGCCATCCGCATCCGGGCGCACTGCGCGGCGCGGCAGTGGTGCCGTGCGACAACGGCCTGCACCAGGTGGCCGCGCTGGGCATGGTGCGCGCCGACCCGACCAGGGACCACGAGGGCTTCTTCGCCCACCTCGACGCCTCGCCCAGCCCGCTGGTCGGGGAGGTTGCCCGCAAGGCGGAGTTCGTCGAGGAGCCGACTGTCTACAAGGTGCGGGGCAGCCTGCGCCGGTTGTGGGAGGACCGGCCCCGGCACCCGGAGGGGTTCCTGCTGATCGGCGACTCGGTCATGTCGTTCAACCCGCTCTACGGACAGGGCATGTCGGTGGCCGCCTGCGAGGCGGCGACGCTGCGGCGCCTGGCGGGCGAGTCGGGTCTCGCGGACGGTCTGGCCGCCCGCGCGCAGGCGGCGTTCACCGATGTTGTCGACACCGTCTTCAACATGGTGGTCAGTCTGGACGCGCATTACCCGGGTGCGGAGCTCGACGGAGTGCAGCCGCCCGGTGCCGAGGCGGTGGCGTATGGGCGCGCGCTGTCGCAGCTGGCCACCGAAGATCCGGAGGTCAGCCTCGCGCTCAAGTACGCCGGGCACTACTTCGACACCACCGCATTGCGCTCGCCGCAGCTCACCCGGCGGGTCGCGGACTGGATCGCCGCCGGGCGCACGCCCGCGGCACAGGATCCGACGGTGGTCCCGCCGCCGCTGATTGGCTAGTCCCCGGCTCGTCGCAGGGGCTGAGCATGCATGGAACGAAACCGGGGCCCAGGCGAAAATAGTCAAGTACTGGACAATTCACTACACGACCTTCAGGATGGATCCCGGGGCGGGAGCCCGGCGTAACGCCGGGCCTTCCCCCCACCAATGCTCTTTGCTACAAATGTTTGGCACTTGACCTTTTTGTGCGGTGAGTCGCCCTCCCAGGGAGCCGCCCATGAGCCAGCTCGCCCGGCGCCGTGCCGGCCACCTATTCCGCAGTGCCCTCGCGCTCCTGGTCGTAACCGCGGGCTGGATCACCCTGTCCGCGGGGCAGGCCCGGGCGGAGGCCAGCTACGACGCGTTCGCCCGCACGGAGACGTTCACCGGCACGATCAGCAACCCCTCCATCCCCACCGGCATCGACATCCAGGGTGGCGGTCCGCAGGCCGCGGCTCACCAGAGCAGCCTCGGGGTGCGCGACGCCAGCGCGCAGTCCCCGTACGCCGGGGACACCGTTCCCGGGCTGCCCGGCACCGGGGGGGCGTTGTTCAACTTCCCGGTCCCGCCCTATCCGTTCCTCGCCGCCAGCAACGCCGGCTCGAGCCCGCGAACGGTGAACTACCCGGGGTCGACGTTGCACGCGGAGAGCGGCGACTACACCACCCAGGCCTCCTCCACCGCGGGCCAGCCCGGCTCGGGCGCCACCGCGGCGGCGAAGGTGACCCAGGGCCGGGACGGCGAGGTCACCGCGGTGGCCTCGACCGCGGCGGACACGATCTCTCTGGGCCCCTACTTCACACTGTCCGATGTCCGCTCGCTGGTCACGGTGGTGGCCGACGCGACGGGCAAGCTCACCCGGACCTCGACCAGCTCGATCGGACGAATCTCGGTACCGGGTCTGGACCTGAACATCCCCAAGTCCTCGCCCGGCCAGATCCCGATCCCCGTCCCGATTCCGGGGGTGCCGAACCAGCCCCCGGTGGGCGTGCCGGTCTATCCCTACCCGGGCGGTGGGCAGGCGCTGCACGACCCGGACATCGGCATCCAGAACGGCTACTTCACGCTCACTCAGGTGATGGGTGGTCAGAAACAGACCTACCTGATCCCGTCCGGGGACGCGCTGGCGGCCTTCCGTGCCTCCGGCATCGACATCCGGTTCCAGGCCCCGCAGGAGACCAAATCCGGCCTGATCACCGGCGCGTACATCTTCGAGTACACGATCCCGGCGCCGCCGCAGAACAGTTACTACAACGGGGCGACGAGGATCAGCCAGACCACCGCGTACGCGCTGGCCGGGGTGGACCTGACGCCCGAGGCGGTGACGCCCGCGCCGGGCCTGTTGTCGATACCGCCCATTACCCCGGCCGCGGGTGCGGTCGTGCCGGGGCGTGGGTCGCAGCCGGTCCCGCCCGCGGTGCCGGCGCCGGGTGCGGTCGCGCCCGCGGTCGGTGCCGGGGCGGGCGCGGCGGCTCCGACGCGGGAGCTGATTGTGGCCGAGCCGGCGGTGCGAGCCGCGGCGATTAAGGTCGGGCACGGCACCGACGGGCCGTACCTGGCAGTCACCGGCCTGGGGGTGCTCGGCGCCCTGCTCGCGGTCGGTGTGCGAGTGGTGGGAGGCCGATAGCCGTGGAGCTGCTGAAGTACCTGCGGGTGCAGTGGGACCGGGCCGGCGCGGTGGTTGCCGCGGTGGCCGGCGTGATCGCGTTGATCGGCGGATACGTCGGCACGTCCGGCACCGAGTACATCGCCGAGCAGATCCCATACCTGGTCTCCGGCGGGCTGACCGGGATCGTGCTGCTTACCGTCGCGGGTGTGCTGTGGATCTCGGCCGACCTGCGCGACGAGTGGCGGGAACTGGCCGCCCAGGGCGAGGCGCTGCGCCGTGAGCAGGAGGAACGTCGCACGGAGCTTCGGGCCTACATCGATGCGGAGGTAAGCCGCCGGGTGGGCGCGGCCTCGGGCGTCGGGACGGGTGTCGCCGGGTGACGACCACCCTTGACCTGCCGGCGGGGGCGGCCCCGCCCGGGACGACCTACGCGGCACCGCCGGCCCGCCCGCGTGTGGTGGGTCGGTACCTCACCGACCCGAGCCCATGGCGGCCCGGCTACGCGGTGGTCCCCGGGCTGTTGGCCGCCTCCGGTGCAGTTGTCCTGCTGATCTGTTGGGTGGGCGTCAGCGGCGAGGGGGCCTGGCGCGACCAGCTCGGGTGGCTGGTCGGGGCGTGCCTGGGTGCCGGTGCGGTGGTGCTCGCGGCGGTGCTCTGGCTGCTGGTCGGGCTGCGTGAGGTGCGGCGCGGCTTCCGGGATCTGCGGCGCGACCAGCGCATGATGCTCGGCCTGTCCGAGGCGCTGCTCGAGCGGGAGAGCGCCGGCGCGCCCCGGCTCGACCGTTGGGTGAGCGCCCCCGGCATGACCCGGGCGCACCGCCCCGAGTGCCTGCTGATGCGCGGCAAGACGCCCGAACCGGTGCCGGCGGGCGACCCGCGTCCGCGCTGCGGGGTGTGCACCGATGAGTGAATGCGGACGCGGGCGATGAGGGACTACTACCCGTTCATCATCTTCGGGATCATCACCGGCTCGATCTACGGCCTGACCGCGATGGGCCTGGTGCTGACCTACAAGACCTCGGGCGTGTTCAACATCGCCCACGGCGCGGTGTGCGCGGGCGCCGCGTACGCCTTCTACGGGTTCCGCCAGCGCGAGGGCATTCCCTGGCCGGTGAGCTTCGTGTTGGTGGTTGGGGTGATGGCTCCGCTGGCGGGGCTGATCCTGGAACGCCTGGCGGTGCTGCTGGCCCCGGTCTCCACGGCATACCGGATCGTGGGCACGGTCGGGTTGCTGGTCGCGATCCGGGCGATTCTCGGGCTGATCTTCGGCGACACCGGTCTGGTGTTCGACCCGTTCCTGTCGCAGCGTCAGGCCTTCTCGGTGGCCGGTGCCTCGGTGACCGTCGACGACCTGATCACGCTCGGCGTCGGGGCGCTGGCCGCGATCGGGCTGTTCGCCTTCTTCCGGGTCTCCCGGCTGGGCACGGCGATGCGGGGGGTGGTGGACGACCCGCAGTTGTTGTCGATGGCCGGCACCGCGCCGACCCGGGTGCGCCGGGCCTCGTGGGTGATCGGGTCCTGCTTCGCCGCGGTGTCCGGCGTGCTGTTCGCGCAGATCCAGTCGCAGTTGGACATCAATGTGCTCTCGCTGCTGGTGGTGCAGGCCTTCGGGGCCGCGGTGCTGGCCCGCTTCACCAACCTGCCCGGCAGTTTCCTCGGCGGGCTCGCCGTCGGCGTCGCGCAGGCGGTGACCAGCAAGGCCACCGGGCACTCGCACCAATTGCAGGGCATTCATCTCGCGGTGCCGTTCCTGATTTTGTTCATCGGCCTGCTGGTAATCCCGCGCGGGAAGCTGATCGAGATCGGGCGGACGGTGCGGGCCCGGCCACGCCCGGCCGCGGTGCTTGGCCCGCGGGAGCGAGCGGTCGCGTTCGCGGCGCTGGCCGGCGTGCTGGTTGCGCTGCCGCACCTGGTGGGCGCGAAGCTGCCCGGCTACAACGTCGCGATGACCCAGGTGCTGCTGTTCGCCTCGCTGCACCTGCTGGTGCGAACCTCCGGCCAGATCTCGCTGTGTCACTTCGGTTTCGCCGCCGTCGGCGCGGCCGGGTTCGGGCACATGCTGCGGCACGGGGTGCCGTTCGGGGTGGCGGTGCTGATCGGCGGCCTGTACTGCCTGCCGCTGGCGTTGATCGTGTCGGTGCCCGCGATTCGACTCTCCGGTCTGTACCTGGCCCTGGCCACGCTCGGGTTCGGGATCATGCTCGCTCAGTTCGCCTACAGCAAGTCGTACATGTTCGGCGGTGGCCAGTTGCTCACCCGCCGGCCGGACGGCTTCGCCTCCGACACCCGCTACTACTACCTGCTGCTGGGCTTCGCCGCGGCCGCGGTCGGGATCGTGCTGCTGGTCGAACGCAGCAGGCTGGGTCGCCTGCTGCGCGCCATGTCGGACTCGCCGTTGGCCCTGACCACCCTCGGGACCTCGGTCAACGCCTCCCGGGTGCTGGTGTTCGTGATCTCCGGCTTCATTGCCGGGGTGTCCGGCGCGCTGTACGCCTCGTTGTTCGGCGGGGTGACCCAGGACGGCTTCAACTACGTCCAGTCCCTGGTGGCCCTGGCGGTGCTGGCCATCGCGGGCACACGGACGGTCAACGCATCGCTGCTGGCGCCCGGCCTGCTGTACGTGGTGCCGTTGTACTTCACCGGTTCCCGCGCCGACCAGATTCTGCAACTGGGCTTCGGTGCCGGAGCCATCCTTGCCGCGGCCGCCTCGCAGGGCGCGCCCGCTGTTGCGTTGGCCCGCGCCGCGCAACGGCATGCGGGTCGGGCCCGGGGTCCGGCCGGGCGGCGCATGGCGTTCCCGTTGCCGGTTCGAGGAGGTTCGTGATGAGCCGCAGCGTGTTGTACGACCCCCGCGCGGTGGTGCCGTTGGCCGCGGCCACGGCACTGTCCCTGATGCTGGTGGGTGGGTGCGGCGGCAGCCGAGTCGCCCACGATCGTGTGGTGCAGGTGGGCAACGGATACGGCCCGGCGGCCGCCGCCGCCGCCGCAGCCGCCGCCCCGGCGTCGGGCACAACGACCGCCGACGCGGCGCCCGCCGCCCGGGCTCCGGTCACCACCGGGTCGGCGCCGACCGGGACCGGCCCGACCAGCCCGAACGGGCAACCCGCCGCGGCGGCCGCGCAGGCGCCGGTCGCGGGCGGTGCGGCCGGGCAACCGGTGGTGACCGGACAGGGCGTCGTCGGGGGCAGGGCGGACGCGGCGAGGAACCCGGTGGCCGCTGCCGCCGCGCCGGCGGCGTGCGCCGCGAACCTCGCGCCGATCGCCATTGGGGAGACCCTGGCGGCCTCCGGCCTGGTCGGGGCGGCCATCGCCGGGCTGCGGACGGGTCTGGCCGTCTGGGCCCGTGCGGTCAACGCCCGCGGTGGCGTGGAATGCCATCCGGTCCAGTTGACCCAGCTCGACGACGCGTCCGATCCGGCGAAGGTGTCCGCGAACTGGAACACGATGGTGCACGACAAGGGTGCGATCGCGATCCTCGCCGTCGGCGTGCCGATCGCGATCGCGGCGCTGCGCTCGGCGGCCGAACGGGATCAGATCCCGGTGGTTGGCGGCGACATCACCGCCGAGGACTGGGTGAACAGCCCGTTCCTGTTCCCGACCGGTGGCGCCCCGTTGACCTCCTACGACGGTGGCGTGATCGAGGCGGCCGCGACGGTGCGGGACAACCCCAAGGCGGGCTTGTTCTACTGCGTCGAGGCCTCGATCTGCACCGGGCTGAAGAACAACTTCCCGCACAGCGTCGCGCGCGCCAAGGCGGCGTCCGGACCGCTGCTGGCGGTCTCGCTGACCCAGCCGGACTACACCTCCGAGTGTCAGCAGATGAAATCGGCCGGGGTGAACATCATCTTCTTCGGCCTGGACGGATCGGCCAGCATCCGGGCGGCCCGGTCGTGCGCGTCGCTGAACTACCACCCGACCATCGCCACCGGGGCGATCGCGGTCAGCGCCGCGGCCGCGCAGGATCAGGGCCTGCGCCGGGACAACACATACCTGGGCAGCGGTGTGGTGCCCTACACCACGACCGACACCGCCGGAATCAAGGCGTTCCACGCGGCGATGGCCCGCTACGCACCGAGCAACCCGGAGGATCAGCAGACCTTGCTGGGTTGGGCTTCCGGCAAGCTGTTCGAGGCCGCGCTGGCGAAGGTGGCGGCGAAGGCCCGGGCGGGCAGCGTCACCACCTCGATGGTGCTCGAGGGGCTCTGGCAGCTCAAGGACGAGAAGCTGGGCGGGCTCTCCCCGGGTGCCACGTTCGCCAAGGGTCAGCATGCGAAACTCGTCGACTGCTACTACCCGCTCAAACTCGACCCGAAGGGCTTCTCGGCACCCAAGGGCAGCACGCCGGTGTGCTACGGGTCGGGCAACACCGCGGTCGGGGCGGCCGCCCCACCCGCGGCCTTCGCACCGGATCTGGTGGCGACCGAGCCGAGTCTGGAGCGAGCCCGCCGATGAGTGACGTGGACGGCCTGCAGGTTAGTGATCTGACGGTCCGTTACGGCGGATTGACCGCCGTGGAGGGGCAGAGTCTGGCCGCCCCGCGCGGACGGATCACCGGCTTGATCGGACCCAATGGCGCGGGCAAGACCACGACCTTCAACGCGATCACCGGCGTCGTCCGGCCCGCCGCCGGTCGGATCGTGCTGTTCGGCGAGGACATAACGCGGGTCCCGCCGCAGGCGCGGGCGCTGAAGGGCCTCGGTCGCACGTTCCAACGCATGGAGCTGTTCGAGACCCTGTCGGTGCGGGAGAACGTGGCGATGGGGCGCGAGGCGGCGCAGGCCGGACGCAATCCGCTGCGCCACCTGGCGGCCCGCCCGGTCGAGGCCCGACTGGCGGCGCGGGCGGCCGAGGAGTCGCTCGAGCTGTGCGGGATCACAGGGATGGCCAACCGTCGTCCTGCGGACCTGTCCACTGGGCAGCGACGCCTGGTGGAGCTGGCCCGCGTGGTGGCGGGCGAGTTCCGGATCCTGTTGCTGGACGAGCCCTCGTCGGGTCTGGACGGCGCGGAGACGCAGCGGTTCGGACAGATTCTGCAGACGCTGGTCGCCGAGCGCGGCATCGGGATTCTGCTCGTGGAGCACGACATGGCGTTGGTCATGCGGGTGTGCGAGTACATCCACGTGCTCGACTTCGGTCGGCCGATCTTCGAGGGCACTCCCCGCGCGGTGCAGACCTCCGAGTTGGTGCGCAGCGCCTACCTCGGTTCGGAGACCGCGGAGTTGGCGGTCTGACGATGTTCGAGCTGCGAGGTGTCGAGGCCGGTTACGGCGGGACCCGGGTCCTGCGTGGGGTCGACCTGATCGTCCCGCGGCGTTCGATCGTCGCCCTGCTCGGCCCGAACGGGGCGGGGAAGACCACGCTGCTGCGCGCCGCGTCCGGCCTGCTGCGCCCGACCGCCGGCGACGTCCTGTTGGACGGAGAATCCGTGCTGGGTCGGCTTCCGCACGAGCTGTGCGCCCGCGGCCTGTGCCACGTCCCGGAGGGCCGCGGGATATTCCCCAGCCTGACCGTGCGGGAGAACCTGGTGCTGCAGAGCCGGCCGGGCAGTGAGCGGGAGTCGATCGATCGCGCGGTCTCGGCGTTCCCGCGGCTGGGTGAGCGCCTCACCCAGGTCGCCGGGACGTTGAGCGGCGGGGAGCAGCAGATGTTGGCCCTGGCCCGCACCTACGTCCAGCGGCCCCAGTTGGTGCTGCTCGACGAGGTCAGCATGGGACTGGCGCCGAAGATCGTCGACGAGATCTTCGAGTTCCTCGGCGTACTCGCGGCGCAGGGCTCGAGCCTGCTGCTGGTCGAGCAGTACGTCACCCGGGCGCTGGCCGCGGCCGACTACGTGTACCTGTTGAACCGGGGCCGGATCTCCTTCGCCGGTGAGGTTTCCGAGCTCGACGCCGACGCAATCGCCGCCGAGTATGTGGGAAGTGATCGTTGAGCACGGAGCTGGTACTGGTCCGGCACGGCGCCGTGGCTCGTGTGCTCGACGCCGCCGAGCGTGCGGATCCAGGGCTGTCCGAACTGGGCCGCGCTCAGGCGCTGCGGTTGGCCGAGGTGCTGTCGGGCGAGGAGATCCGCGCCGTCCACAGTTCCCCGCAGCGCCGTGCGCTGCAGACCGCCGAGGCGGTCGCGGGAGCAATTGGTCTGACGGTGCATCAGCACCAGGGGCTCGCCGAGTTCGACCACGGATGCGGGGACTACCTGTTCTTCGACGATCTGCGCGCCGCGGGCGACCCGCGATATTTCGCCTGCATGGACGGTGATCTGACCGCGTGGGGTACCGACGCGACCACCTATCGGGAGCGGGTGCTGGCCGCGGTGGGTCGGATCGCCGCGGACCATCCCGGTGACCGGATCCTGGTGTCCACCCACGGCGGGGCGCTCAACGCGCTGCTCGGCTCGATCCTGGGGGTGGACCGGTTCTGGTTCTTCATCCCGCAGCACACGGGTATCAGCCGGGTCGCGGTGGACGCCCACGGGCGGATGCGGATCGTGACCGTCAACGAGTTCGGGCACCTGCGAAACGTCGGCGTGGTCGGCGTCTGAGCCTCGGGCTCGCGCCACCGATCCGGTCGAGGTGCTCGGCGTAGTGCGGCGGGGTCAGCGGGCGCACGGCCTCGAGCACGCGGTTGCGGGACTTGTGGGTCGGGGCCCCCAGGTCGCGCAGCAGCTCGTCGAAGTGCCGGTAGTTGAACGGGGCCACACAGGCGTTGCGGTAGGACTCGAGATCCAACGGGCGGTGCCGCCGGTACCACTCCAATCGGTCCTCGACCTGACGCGCCATCACCTCGACTGGCGGCACGATCAAACCTCCGGTCCAGAACTCCGCGAGCCAGCGAGCGGCCAGCTCGGCGGAGAGCTGGCAGAACAGGCTGGAGTTGTAGCCGACAAACCCCAGCGTCGGCTCGGCCGGCGGGAGGATGTTGCGGTACAGCCGGAAGTACCCGTCCGCGCCCATCACCCTCGCCCGGGTCGGGGCGTCCAGGAAGGGCAGCGAGGGCGTGTAACCGGTGCCGTAGACCACGACGTCGGCGGGCAGCCTGCCGCCGTCGGCGAGCACCACCGCACCGGGCTCGTAGGCGGCGACGGTCCCCCGGCGCGGCCGGATCCGACCTGTGCGGACGGCGTCGTAGTAGCCCTTCGGACAGACCGAGAGGTTGCACCCGATCTGGGTCTCGAACCGATGCTCGGGCAGCAGACCGGCGCTGCCCAACCGGAACTGAGCCCGCATCAGACTCTCGACCAGCCGCCAGAAACCCCACACCACGGGCTTGCCGACCGAGTGCAACAGACGCTCGGGAAGCCGCGGCTCCCACGGTTCCGCCATCGCCTCGACGAAACGGGAGTAGAACAGCCACTTCACGTTGATGATGCCGAGCACGTGCGTCGGGACCTTCCACATCGCGCGCCGATAAACCAGCGTGGTTTCGGCCGCGCGCGCGGAGGAGTAGTGAGCGACGTCCGTGGCCGACTTCTGGAAGCCGATTACCACGACGCGTTTGCCGACGAGCAGCTCCGGATCGGTTGCCTGCGAGGTGTGCAGCATCCGACCGCCGGCCTCCCGGAAGGCATCCATGCCGGGGACCTGCGGCAGGTTCGGTCGGTTGAAGATTCCGGTGCAGACCGCAACGTGGCCGAAGCGCGAGGTCCGTTCACCGCCCTCACCGGTGTGGGTGACCTCCCACTCCCCGGCATCCGGATCCCGCCGTGCGGATGTGACGGAGCGTCCGAACCGGATCAGGTCGGTCAGTTGGTTGTGCTTGGCGTAGTCCTCCAGATAGCCGTGCACCTGGGCGCCGTTGGGCCACTGCGGCCAGTCCTCCGGCATCGGGAAGTCACTGAACGAGTACTGCTCGCGGTTGGTCTGGGTGGAGATGTTCGGGTAGGAACGGTCCGGGTCCCACACCCCGCCGAGGTTGCGACCCTTCTCCAGCACGACGACGTCGAAGCCGGCGGCGCGCAGCGTCCGGGCCGTCGAGATTCCGCTTATGCCCGCGCCGATCACGCAGGCCGACCGCAACGGGGTCACCCGGGCATTCAACGCCGCGTCAGCCGGCTGCCCAGTAGGGGGCCCGCAACGCCCGTTTGTCGATCTTGCCGACCGGCGTGCGGGCCAATTCCGTGACGAGCTCCACCCGGCGCGGGCACTTGTACCGGGTGAGACCGGCGTGGCAATGCGCCAGCAGCTCGTCCGGGTCGGGGGCGGCGGCGGGGTCGCGGGGCACGACCAGCGCGAGCAACTGCTCGCCGAGATCCCGGTGCGGCACGCCGATGCAGACCACCTCACCGACTCCCGGGTGGGCGGCGAGCACGGCCTCGGCCTCGGCCGGGTAAATGTTGACGCCGCCGGAGACCACCAGATCGCTGAACCGGTCGGTGATCCACACGTACCCGTCGGCGTCCATCACCCCCATCTCGCCCAGAGTGAACTCGCCGGGCCCGGCGTGGGGATCCGCGGTCCCGCCGTGGAGGTACCGCACCCCGTGGCCGGTGGTGTCCCGGAAGTACAACCGGCCGGGGGTGCCCGGCTCGACCCTGCGGCCGTCCTCGTCGAGCACGAAGGCCTCGAAGGGCGCGACCGCGCGCCCGACCGAGCCGGGGCGGGCCAGCCACTCCGCGGAGCTGATCAGGCAGGTCGTCCCGACCTCGCTGGCCCCGTAACTCTCCCAGACCACCTCGCCCAGCCAGGCGATCATCGCGCGCTTGACGTCGGTCGGGCACTTGGCGCCGACCTGCAGCACGAACCGCAGACTGCTCAGGTCGGCCGCCCGGCGAAGGTCTTCGGGCAGCGCGAGCAGGCGTTGGAAATGGGTCGGCACCATGATCGTCGAACCGATGCGGTCGCGGGTCACGACCTCGAGCCAGCGCCCGGCGTCGAAACGGTCCAGCACCGTGACGGGGGCGCCGCCGAGGAACAGTCGGGTGCCGGCCAGCGGACCGGAGTGGTACAGCGGGCCGACGACCAGGTGCCGGCCGTGCTGGATCATCGGGTTGCGGCTCAGCAGCTCCACGTGCTCGGCGACGTCGGCGCCGCCCACCCAGCTGGTCGGGGGCAGCTCGACGCCCTTGGGCCGCCCGGTGCTGCCGGAGGTGTAGACCAGCGTGGGTCGGGGTGGCTGGTCGGTGGGCGGGTCGGCATCGTCGACTCCGGCCGCCCACTCGGTCCACGGGGTGACCCCGGCGACCCGCCCGCTGCCGCCGATTACGTGCTTCGTGTCGACCAGGCGGGCGCCGGCCGCGGCGCGGGCGGCGGTCGCGTCGTCGGTGAGCACCGCGGCGGCGGCGGAATCCCCGAGCACGAAGGCCAATTCGGCCGGCTCCAGGTGGAAGTTCACCGCGACCGCCGACGCGCCGGCCAACGTCGCGGCGACGTAGCTGAGCAGGGTGACCGCGCTGTTCTCGGCGACGATCGCGATCCGCCGCTCCGGTCCGAGATCCAGGCGCAGCAGTGCGTTGACCGCCGTACGCAACCAGTCGTCGACCTCGGTCCAGGTGAGGTCGCGGTCGGGTCCGCGCAGCGCCAGTTCATCGCCGCGCCGAGCCGCGAGCCGCGCCGCGAACGTCATGGTCCGCCCGTGGCTCGCCGGGCGGCCGCCTCGCCCGCGATCCGGCCGACCCCGCAGGCCAGGCCCAGGGAGTTGCCGCTGCCCAGGTACACGGGTCCGAGCAGGCCGCCCACGCATTCGCCGGCGGCATGCAAGCCGGGCACGACCTCACCGCTCGCGCCGACGACTCGGGCCCGCTCGTCGATGCGCAACCCGGCGCCGGTGACGTTCACGGTCACCGGGCGCAGCGGGACGGCGTAGAACGGGGGAGTCCGCAGCGGCAGCAGGAATTGTGCCCGCTTGCCGAAATCGCCGTCGCAGCCGCCGTCGGCATGCGCGTTGTACCGGTCCAGCTCCCCGGCCAGCACCTCGCCGGCGACCCCGAGCGGCCCGGCCAAATCGCGGATGTCATCGGCCGCGTGGGCGCGCCCGTCGGCGAGGAGCATCTCGACCATGTCGGCCCGGTAGTGCCGCGGGGCGAATGGCGGGTGATTCGGCCAGACCTGCTTGTAGCAGTCCCGGTAGCGCTCGGCCAGCTCCGCGGGCGGGTGCAGGCAGGCGTGGTCGAAGACGGCCACGGCGCGGTTGCCGTGGGCGCGGACCAGACCGTCGAGGATGCCGTAGGGCGCGGTCTCGTCGGCGAATCGCCGGCCGTTGCCATCCAGCAGGACCACCCAGCCGGGCAGGAATGCCTCGTTCACGAACGTGTTGCCCGGGCCCAGCGTGCGCAGGCCGCGGTCGAACCCGGCAGTTTGCGCCCCGACTTGCGCGCCCAGGGCGAAGCCGTCGCCGGTGGCGCCATCGGCGCCGATGTACCACGTGCGGTCGGGATCCCAGGCCGATGGGAAATGGCTCTCCAGCAGCGCTTTCGACGCGCCGAAGCCGCCGGTGGCGATGAGCACCGCACCCGCCGTCAGCTCGTCGGCGCCAACCGCGGCCCCGGTCACCTCGGCACCCTGCGCATTCTGACGGGTGGTCAGGCGATCCACCCGACGTCCCAACGCGATGTCCACCCCGGTGGCCTCGCAGGCCCGCCGCAAGGCGTCGACCAGTGCCTGGCCGCCGCCGTCCACGCAGTGCGAGCGGGGCTTGCGTTCGTCCCCACCGAAGATCAGCCGCGGGAAGAACGGCACGCCGTGGCCGGCCAGCCAGTCGATCGTGGCGCCGCTCCGTTCGGCGAACCGGCGCACCGGCCCGGCCACCACGTCCCAGCGCTGCAGTTGCAGGTACTCGTGGAACAGGTCATCCGGCGAGTCCTCGATCCCGGCGGCCCGTTGCAGGGCGCTGCCCGCGCCCATCACGATCCCGCCGGACAGCCGCGACGAGCCGCCGACCACACCGAGGGCTTCGCTGATCAGCACCCGCTCCGCGCCGGCCTCCCGCGCGGCCAGCGCCCCGCACAAACCGGCCGCGCCCGAGCCGAGCACCAGGACGTCGACGTCGGTCATTCCTCGACGGTCCTCCCGGGCGGTCTTGCCGGCACAGAACAGTCTATATATATATCATTTATGACTTGAGTTTTCGATGGCTCAATCGACCGGCACCTGTTCCCGAAGCAGTTCCAGGACCCGTTCCGGCTGGTTCGGGCTCACGCAGGGTTTGACCCGGGTCCCGATGTCGAAGACCAACAGCGTGGTCTTGCGGCCGCGTCGGGTGTCCAGCGGCAACCAGTAGCCGGGGTTCGCGGTGCCCCACAGGCGTCCCTTGCCGGTGAGCCAACCCATCGGACGGGCCTGCACCCGACGGATCGCGGACCAACCGATGTGCTTCGACCCCGCCCAGGGGAAGTAGTAGTGCCGCAGCGTGACGCCGGTGCGGTCCAGCAGCAGAACGCCGTCGTCATAGAGGGTTTCATCCACGAGCGGCTACGCTGCCCGGGCCGCGCCGGTCGCGTCAACCGTCGAGCCCGCCGCGGCACATCCGGTGCCCTTGACCCGTTCCAATCCGGGCGTCCATAGTTGCGGAATGAACGTTCCTTCCGCGGCCTCGGCGGGACTCCCGATGCCGCGGGATCGAGTCATCTCCGCGGCCATTCAGCTGTTCGCGCGCAATGGGTACTTCCAGACCTCGGTGCCCGACATCCAGCGCGAGGCGGGGGTCTCGATCGGCTCGATCTATCGCAGTTTCGCCAGCAAGGATGAGCTCGCGGGCGCCGTCTACGACCTGGTCCTCGAGACCATCGGGGAGACTTTCCGGCGCAACCTCGATCGCGACGCGGAGTTCTTCGAACGCTTCGCCGGCCTGCTCGCCGACCTGTTCCGGCTGACCGAGGAGCAACCCGAGCTCATCGAGTACGCCCTCTACGTCAAGCACCGCGAGATTTCCCGGGAGCTGGGCCCGATCTGCTCCTCGCAACCGTTCCTGTACCTCCAGCAGCAGGTGGCCGATGCGATCCACCGCCGTCAGCTGCGCGACACGGACGTGCTGTTCGCCACCGCGACGCTCATGGGCCCGGCCCTGCGCCTGGTCCAGCTCAAGCTGGACAACTTGCTCGACGCACCACTTGCCGACTCGCTCGAGATGCTGCTCGACGGGGCGCGGCGTGCCCTCGCGCCGTCGGTGTCGGCAGTTCCAATCGACCTCAGTGTCCGACGTTCACGAAGGAGTACCCGGACATGACCATTCAGACCGTGCCCGAGACCGAAGGACTGTCCAGCCTCGCCATCATCGTGCGGGAGAGCGCGTACGACCGCGTGCTCACCCCGCTCGCCTTCGCCTATCTAGCGGCCGTATCCGACGTGAAGGTCGACATGCTGTTCGTGAACTGGGCCGTGCGCGCCGTCATGCAGGGCGACTCGGAGAAGCTGCCCATGTCCGCCGAGCACGCCGACGAGCTCGAGTACGTGCGCTCGCAGGTTGCGGCCGCGGGCCTGCCGCCGGACATCCCCGCTATCGTCAGCGCGATCAAGGGCACGGGCAACGTCAACATGTACGTCTGCAGCCTGGCCGCTGCGATCTTCGGCGCCAACAAGGACAACGTGCTGCCCGAGGTCGACGACATCGTCGGCGCCACCTGGTTCCTGACCGACAAGGCTCGCAACGCCGATCTGCTCCAGTGCTTCTGAGGGGGCGACCGTGATTCCCGACACCGCACCGGTCGACCTCATCGTCGACACCAGCGGCATGTGTTGTCCCATGCCCGTCGTCAAGGCACGCGAGGCGATCGGCCGGCTCGAGGTCGGCCAGACCATGGAGCTGATCGCCACCGACCCGGGCAGTGTGGTCGACATGCAGGCCTGGACCAAGAACACCCGCCACGAGCTGCTGTCCAGCAGTCAGGACGACGGCACCTTCCGCTTCCACATCCGCCGCACCCACTGAACCGCTCGTCCCGCGGGCGTTCGGTACTGTCCTCGGGTGGAAGCACATCTTCGGCACCTGCTTGACGAACTCAATGCCGCGATAGGTCGCAGCCGGCCTGCGGACCGGGCCGAGTTGGAGGAGTTGCGCTCCGACGTCGAGGACCGGCTCGCCAACTCCGACCCCGAGCGGCACCGACACCTGGTTGCGTCGCTGAAACGGGCTGAGGCCCGGCTTGAGGTCGGCCACCCGCGGGTGGCGCAGGCGATCCAGCAGGCGCTGCAATCACTGTCGTCGGCCGGCATCTAGGGTCCGCCCGAACTGACGCATCGTCACACCCGGGCCACCGACTCACGCTCGTGCGCGGGACGTTCGGACGGCTTTTCGCTGGATGATGCAATCGCGTAACCCGGTGCTGCCAATTTCGCGGCGACAGCTCGCTCGCGCCCGCCGGAGGACAAGTGACCCACCGAACCGTTGGTGCCTCCGCCGGTGACGGCCTGAGCCGTCGGGATCTGCTCCGGTTCGCCGGAGCGGGCGGCGCTCTGCTGGTCGGCCCGACCCTGCCCCCCGCAACGGCGGCCGCTTCGCCCGGCCGGTCGGCGCCCGCGGCGGGTTTCGGGGCTCCGGAGGTGATGCGTCGACCTGCGAGCGTCGCGGCACCGCCGGTTCGTGGACTGCACCTCACCTGGGGGGACGACCCGGCCGGCGAGGTCGTGGTGTCCTGGATGACCCAAGAGCCGGTGCGCAATCCCCGGGTAGCCATCGGCACACCGGACGGCGGCTTCGGGTGGACCGTGCCGGCCGAGACGACCGGCTACACCGACGGGGCGTCGAAACGGCGGGTGGCGGTGCACCACGCGAGGGTGGGCGGGCTGCTCCCGGACTACGCCTACGTCTACTCCGCCGTTCACGACGGCACTCCCGCCGAGGTGGGCACCATCCGCACCGCGCCGTCGGGTCGGGCGGCGTTCACCTTCACCAGTTTCGGCGACATGGCCAGCCCGTTCGTGACCACCAAGACCAACGGGCACTGGGTCAACGACGCCCTCGGCACGCCTCACTCGATCGACATCGTCGACGGCATCGAGCGGGTCGCGCCGCTGTTCAACCTGCTGAACGGCGATCTGTGCTACGCGAATCTGTCCGCCGACCGCCTGCGCACCTGGGCGGGCTTCCTGGAGAACATTGGCCGGTCGGCCAGGCACCGGCCCTGGATGCCCGCGGCGGGCAACCACGAGAACGAGCTCGGCAACGGCCCCATCGGCTACGCGGCCTTCCAGGCGTACTTCCCCGTGCCCAACCCCGGCGCGAAGGGGGAGCTGGGCGGGCTTTGGTACGCCTACACCGTCGGCAACGTCCGCTTCGTGCACCTGCAGAACGACGACGTCTGCCTGCAGGACGGGGGCAACAGCTACGTGCACGGCTACAGCGGCGGGGCGCAGAAGTCCTGGCTGGAGCGCGAGCTCGCGGCGACGCGCGGGAACCCCTCGATCGACTGGATTGTGGTGTGCATGCACCAGGTCGCGATCAGCACCGCACACCACACCAACGGTGCCGACCTGGGCATCCGCCAGAACTGGCTGCCGATCTTCGACAAGTACGGAGTTGATCTGGTCGTCTGCGGGCACGAGCACCACTACGAGCGCTCCCACCCGATCCGTGGCGCCGAGCCCAACTCGACCCTGACCCCACGCCCCGCGGCGACCACCACCGGCGTCGTGGACGCCACCAAGGGAACCGTGCACATGGTCATCGGCGGCGGCGGGACCTCGAACGCGACCAACAACCTGCTCACCCCGGACCGGCGCTGCCGGGTGATCACCGGCCTGACCCGGGACCGCGGGGACAACGGCAACCGCACGCCCAAGCTCGTCTGGGAGAACTCCGATTGGTCCGCCGTGCGCAACCCGGGCCACGGCTACGGCTTCGCCGCCTTCACCGTCGATGGCTCCGCGACTCCGGGGACCACCACGATCGACGTCACCTACTTCGACGTCCACGGTCCCGGGGCGCGGCTCGTCCCGTTCGACACCTTCACGCTGACCAAGCCGGCCAAGCCCAGATCCCGTCAGCCTTGACGCAACCAGCTGGTTGCCATAAAGTAGCAATCAACTGGTTGCTACTTGGAGGCTGTGATGGGGTTCCCCGATCGGATCGAACGGGTCGTCGAGATCGCCCACCCACCCGCGAAGGTATGGGCTGCGCTGACCACGGCCGAGGGGCTGAGCAGCTGGTTCGGCGATAACGCGACGATCGACTTGCGTCCGGGCGGCGCGGCCAGCATGACCTTTGGCTGCGGCGCCCACACCGCCGAGATGCGCGTCGAACGGGTCGAGGAACCGACGGTGTTCGGCTACACCTGGCACATCAACGGCCTGCCCCCCGATGATCCGCGTCGCACCTACGTCGAGTTCACCCTCGAGGCGGTCGGTTCGGGCACGCGGCTGACCGTCGCCGAATCCGGATTCGCCCAGCTGCCGGAGGAGGCGCACGGCGAGGCGTACGACGGCAACACCGACGGCTGGGCGAGTGAGTTGGGGGAGCTGGTGGCCTACCTCGATGCCGCCTGAGGCCGAGGCGATTGCCGAACAGGTCTTCGTGGCGCTGGCCGACCCCAGCCGGCGCGCCATCCTGGCCGCACTGGCCGCGGGTGGCCCCGCAACGGCCACCGACCTGGCCGGGCGCCTGCCGATAACCCGGCAGGCGATCGCCAAGCATCTGGGCCTGCTGGCCGAGGCCGGCCTGGTGACGGCCGAGCCCGGGGAGCGGCGCCGGGTGCGCTACCGGCTGCGGTCGGCCCCGATGCAGGTGGCGCAGCAGTTCCTGGCCGCGCTGGCACGTGACTGGGACGGCACCCTGCACGCACTGAAGGACTACCTGAACATCTGAGCCGCAATAGGAGGAACCGATGAACCAGACCGCGACTGCCCGCACCGCCACCCGCGCGGAGTGGCTGGAGGCGAGGCTCGAGCTGCTCAAGGCCGAAAAGGAGTTGACCCGCGCAAACGACGACCTCGCGCGCCGTCGCCGGGAGCTGCCGCGGGTGCGCATCGACGAGGAGTACCTGTTCGACACCGAGGACGGCGAGGCGAAACTCGCCGACCTGTTCCGCGGCCGGTCGCAGTTGGTCGTCTACCACTTCATGTTTGCTCCCGAATGGGACGAGGGCTGCCCGAGCTGCTCCGCGGTGGCGGACGGCTTCGACGAGACCCAGCTGCATCTGCAGAATCACGACGTCGCGTTCACCGCCATCTCCCGCGCACCGCTGGAGAAGTTGCTGGCCTACCGGGAGCGGATGGGCTGGAAATTCCCGTGGGCGTCGTCGGGACGCAGCCAGTTCAACTTCGACTTCAACGTCTCATTCACCGAGCAGTCGGTCGCCGGTGGCCAGTCCTACAACTTCCGACCGCTGGAGGGTTGGCAGATGGATCCGGCGCACCTGCCCTACGAGGGCCCGGGCATGAGCGCGTTCGTGCTCTCCGACGGGGTGGTCCACCACACCTACTCCGCGTACGCGCGGGGCCTAGACGCGTTGTGGAACATGTGGCAGTGGCTCGACCGTGCGCCGCTCGGCCGCAACGAGGGCGACATGGCCTGGTTCCGACGCCACGACCAATACCCGGCGAACGCCTGACGCTCAGTCGGGCAGGGCAGCCAGCCGTTCGGCCAGGAACTGACGTTCCGTCAGGTTCTCGGTGAGCAACAGCGCCTCCTGGTAGGCCAGCCGGGCCTCCGCGGCCCGGCTCAGGCGCGTCAGGAACTCCGCCCGGGCGGCGGCCAGATAGCCGTAGCCGGCCAACTGCGGTTCGGCGGTGAGGGCGTCCAGCAGGGCCAGGCCCGCGGCGGCGCCGTGGGCGAAGCCGACCGCCACGGCTCGGTTGAGGGCGACCACGGGCGAGGGCCAGATCGTGACCAGCACGTCGTAGAGCCCGACGATCTCGGCCCAGTCGGTGTCGGCGAAGTTCGCCGCGTTGTCGTGAACCGCGGCGATCGCGGCCATCAACGCGTACCGGCCGGGCGGGCGGCGCCGCAGGGCTTCGCGCATCAGCGCGGTGCCCTCGGCGATGGCGGCCCGGTCCCAAAGCGTGCGGTCGGCCTCGCTCAGGAGCAGGAGGCGACCGTCCGGCCCCAGGCGGGTGTCCCGCCGGGCGTCGGTGAGCAGGATCAGCGCGAGCAGCCCGGTGACGTCGGTGTCGTCGGGCAGCAGCCCGTGCAGCATCCGCGCCAGGTCCAGCGCCCGCTCGGTAAGCTCACGGCGCGTCAGATCGGCACCGGCCGGGGCCGTGTGCCCGGTGGTGAACAGCAGGTGTACCACGTCGCAGACCGCGGCCACCCGCTCCGGCAGATCGGCGGCCTCCGGCACGCGGTACGGGATCCGGGCCGCGCTTATCTTCTTCTTGGCCCGGGTGATCCGCGCGGCCATGGTGGGCTCGGCGACCAGGAACGCCCGCGCCACCTCTGCGGTGCGCAGGCCGCACAACAGCCGCAGGGTCAGCGCAACCTGCGCCTCGCGACCCAGCGCCGGATGGCAACAGGTGAAGATCAGCCGCAACCGGTCGTCGGGGATCGGCGCGGCCCGCGTCGCCTCGGCGGCGGCCAGGGCGAGCTCGTCGCTGCCCGGCACGGTCTCATCGAGCAGCAACGGCAACGCGCGCCGGGCACCGGCCGCTCGGCGCAGCAGGTCCAGCGCGCGCCGCCGGGCGACGGTGGTCAGCCAGGCTCCCGGATTGCGCGGCATGCCGTCGGTCCCGGTCCAGGCGCTCAACGCGGCAGCGTAGGCGTCCTGCACGCATTCCTCGGCCAGGTCCAGATCACGGGTGACGCGCACCGTCGCGGCGAGTACGTAACCCCACTCGCGACGGTGCGCCTCGGCAAGCGCCGCGCCGACCGCGGCATCCATGTTCCGATGTACCGTCAGCTGTTTTCGAACACCCGAATGGGGCGGACCTCCACCCCGCCCCAGGGCGTGGGGATCTGCTTGGCCAGCGCCAGTGCCTCGTCCAGATTGGCCGCCTCGATCAGGTAGTAGCCACCGAGGGCCTCTTTGGTCTCGGCGAACGGCCCGTCGGTGACGGTGAACCCCCCGCCGAGATCCGGGCGCACCGAGGTCGCCGCCGCGGTCGGCTCGAGCGCGTTGCCGCCGCGGATGGCGCCGGCGTTGCGCTCGTTGAAGCTGCGGTGGCCGGCCATCACCTGGTTGAACTGCTCCGGCGAACAGTTCTCCCACCCCGCCTCGTTCTCGTAGATCAACACCAGGTACTGCGCCATCTGAAGTCTCCTTCGCCCTCCGGCCCGCGGTTCGGCCCGGTCACCACCCCGACGCGTGGGGTTGTGAGACATCGACAATCTCACCGGCAAATTTTCTTCCGCGACGGTGCCCGTGCGAACCCGGGCGGCCGACACAACCCCCTGTCATTGGCCGCGGAGTCAGTCGCCGTCGCCGTCGCTGATATTCGGTGCCGGCTTGACGGCCCGGAAGCGGTCGTCCTTATCGAGTTCGACCTTCACCATCGTGCCATCCGGCTTGGTGACCAGCACGTCGTACCCGTCGCTGTCGGCAAAAACCGTGCCCGCCCGCCCACCGGGCACCGCCTGCAGTGCAGCCGTGCGCGCCGTGGCCTCGGCCGGGCCGCTGACCGTGCGACCGTAACCGTCTGCCTCACCGCCGCCGGCGGCGGCGTAGGCGAGGCCAACCAACCCGAGCGCTATTGCGCCCGCCGCGATCCCCAGTACAGCCCCGGTTCGCAGATTCATCGAATCCTCCCCCGGGGTGGCCCAGCTCGGCGACGGACTTGTCGCGCTATCGGCCGACGCCCGAACGCGCGAGAGCCTCGAATGGTTGGGCGAGGACGTCGCGGCCGCGGGCGGCATCGCGAGCATCTGGCTGGCCCGACCGGCAGCTGCCGCCCAGGAAAAGGAACTGGCGCGATCGCTGGCCGATGCCCGCGCCGATGAGTACCGGGTCCTCCTGAGCGATGCGGCGCAGGCCTCGGGC
>Ga0157362_1000020_pt1 | contig 46130 bp, 46 predicted proteins | sample AttlaeALBM3_FD_111480 | JGI IMG/M metagenome (GOLD analysis project Ga0157362, IMG submission 111480) | Fungus gardens microbial communities from leaf cutter ant in Ribeirão Preto, State of São Paulo, Brazil - Atta laevigata ALBM3 | ecosystem: Host-associated > Fungi > Mycelium > Unclassified ... | reverse complement strand
GGAGTCCTTCAGCCAGGCCGCCTTGTAGGTGAGCAACCGGGAGCTCTCCACCGCAACGGCCAAATCGGCCAACTGAAAGGCCAGGCCCTGCTTGCGACCGATCGGTTGGCCGAACGCGGTCCGAGAGTTCGCGTACGCCACCGAATGGTCCAGGCACGCCTGCGCCAGACCCACAGCCAGGGCAGCGATCGCGATGCGCCCGTCGTCGAGGGTGGCGAGGAACTGCGCGAATCCGCGGCCGCGCTCACCGAGCAGGTGATCGGCGGGCACGCGGACACCGTCGAAGGTCAACGGGTGGGTGTCGGACAGGTGCCAGCCGAGCTTGCGGTACGCCGGTTGCGCGGTGAAACCGGGGGCGCCGGCCGGGATCACGATGGTCGAGATCTCCGCGACGCCGTCGGGTGTGGCCCCGGTGCGGGCGGTGACGGTTACCAGGGAGGTCAGCTCGTGGCCGGAGTTCGTGATGAAGGCCTTTGCCCCGTCGACGATCCAATGGTCACCGTCCAGCCGGGCCCGGGTGCGGGTGGCACCGGCGTCTGACCCCGACTCAGGTTCGGTCAGCCCGAAGGCGGCCAGGGCGCGCCCGGCGACCAGATCCGGCAACCAGCGCCGCTTCTGTTCCTCGGTGCCAAAGGTGGCGATCGGGTTGATGCCCAACCCGACCGCGGACTCGAGGGTTATGCCGATCGACTGGTCGACCCGGCCGATCTCCTCCAGCGCCACGCACAAACTCGTGATGTCGCCACCCGCGCCGCCGTACTGCTCCTCCGCGGTGAGCCCGAACAGACCCAGCTCGCCCATCGCCCGCACCGCATCGGTGGGTAGACCCCCAGCCTGCTCCCAACGCTCGATGTGCGGGCCGATCTCGTTCTCCGCGAAATCGCGGACGACCTTACGAAATGCCTCATGCTCCTCGGCGAGCGCAAAACCCATGGCCACCGCCTCCCGGTTAGTTAGCCAACAGTAACGCCCGCCCCGACGGGCGGCCGGGCGCGGCCGTGGGGCGGGCGACTCATAGACTCCCGCAGGTTCTCCTCAGCCGGGAGGTGTGCGTGCGCAAGGTGCTCATCGCCAATCGCGGAGAGATTGCGGTCCGGATCGCCCGGGCATGCAAAGACGCGGGGCTGAGCAGCATCGCCGTGTACGCCGAGCCCGACCGCGACGCACTGCACGTCCGCGTCGCCGACGAGGCGTTCGCGCTGGGCGGCTCGACACCGGGCGACAGCTACCTGGTCATTGCCAAGATCCTCGAGGTCGCGGGCAAGTCCGGCGCTGATGCGGTACATCCCGGCTACGGCTTCCTGGCCGAGAATGCCGACTTCGCCCGGGCCGTCATCGACGCGGGGCTGATCTGGATCGGGCCGCCCCCGGCCGCGATTCTCGCCCTGGGGGACAAGGTCGCGGCCCGCCACATCGCGCAGCGGGCGGGTGCGCCGCTCGTCGCCGGCACCGCTGACCCCGTGTCAGGTGCGGACGAGGTGGTGGAGTTCGCGCGCCGGAACGGGTTGCCGATCGCGATCAAGGCGGCCTTCGGGGGCGGTGGCCGCGGGCTGAAGGTGGCCCGTACCGTCGAGGAGATCCCCGAGCTGTACGAGTCCGCGGTGCGTGAGGCGGTGGCGGCCTTCGGCCGTGGGGAGTGCTTCGTCGAGCGCTACCTCGATCGACCCCGGCACGTCGAAACCCAGTGCCTGGCCGACTCGCACGGCAACGTCGTGGTGGTCTCCACCCGTGACTGCTCGCTGCAGCGCCGACACCAGAAGTTGGTGGAGGAGGCGCCCGCACCGTATCTGACGCAGACTCAGATCGACGAGCTGTATCGCGCATCGAAGGCGATCCTGGCCGAGGCCGGCTACGTCGGCGCCGGAACGTGCGAGTTCCTGGTCGGGCAGGACGGGACGATTTCCTTCCTCGAGGTCAACACGCGGTTGCAGGTGGAGCACCCGGTCACCGAGGAGGTCACCGGCATCGACCTGGTCCGGGAGATGTTCCGCATCGCCGACGGGGAGGAACTCGGCTACGACGACCCGCCGATCCGCGGCCACTCGATCGAGTTCCGCATCAACGCCGAGGACGGGGGCCGGAACTTCCTGCCGGCTCCGGGCACCCTGACGGCGTGGAAGCCGCCGGCCGGTCCGGGCGTCCGACTGGATTCCGGCTACGAGGTCGGGGAGATCGTGCCGGGGATGTTCGACTCGCTGGTGGCCAAGTTGGTCGTGACCGGCGCGAATCGGGAGCAGGCGCTGGCCCGGGCCCGGCGCGCACTCGGGGAGTTCGTCGTGGAGGGGATGCCGACGGTGATCCCCTTCCACGCCTCGGTGGTCCGCGACCCGGCGTTCGCGCCGCCGGACGGGAAGCCGTTCACGGTGCACACCCGATGGATCGAAACCGAGTACGACAACAAGCTGACCCCTTATGCCGGCGCCGCCGCCGAGGCGTCGGAGGCGGCCGCGCGCGAGGCCATCACCGTCGAGGTGGGCGGCCGGCGACTCGAGGTTGTGCTGCCCGCCGGGCTCGCCGCCGCGGGCCCGATTGCCGGTCCCGCCAAGGCGGCGCGCAGGGTGAGCGCCAGGAAGGCCGTCGCGGCCTCCGGTGACGCGCTGACCTCGCCGATGCAGGGGACGATCGTCAAGGTGGCCGTCACCGAGGGTGCCACGGTGGCAGCCGGGGACCTGATAGTGGTGCTCGAGGCGATGAAGATGGAGCAGCCACTGAACGCGCACAAGGCGGGCACGGTGACCGGTCTGACCGCCGAGGTCGGGGCCACGGTGACCAGCGGCACCGTCCTGTGCGAGATCAAGGACTGACCCGGGCGTTCAGATCGCGAGCATCGGCGATGCGGGCGAAATCCGCGACGTCGAGTTGCTCGCCGCGCACGGAGGGATCGACGCCCGCCTTCCGCAGAATCCGCTCGGCCTCCGCCACGCCGCCGGCCCAACCGGCCAGGGCCGCGCGCAGCGTCTTGCGACGCATCCCGAAAGCCGCGTCGACGACCGCGAAGGTGCCCGACCGGTCGCCGGCCGGCGGGCGGCGCCGGTCCAGGCGGACCAACCCGGAGTCCACCCGCGGCTCCGGCCAGAACACCGAGCGAGGAACCGACCCGACCCGGCGCACCTCCGCATACCACCTGGCCTTGACCGAGGGTGCCCCGTAAACCCGGCTGCCCGGCGCGGCTGCCAGCCGCTCGGCCACCTCGGCCTGCACCATCACCAGGGCCGTGCGCAGGCTCGGCAGGATGTCCAGGACGTGAAGGAGCACCGGGACCGCGACGTTGTAGGGCAGGTTCGCCACCAGGGCCGTCGCCGGCGGTCCCGGCAGGTCGTCGGGGGTCATGTGAACGGCGTCCGCCCGAATCACGACGAAATCCGACGTCTTGTCGGGGGCGTTGCGGGAAACGGTTTCCGGCAACGCGGCCGCCAGCACCGAATCGACCTCGACGGCCACCACCCGCGCCACCGCGCCGAGCAGCGCGAGCGTCAACGAGCCCAAGCCCGGCCCGACCTCGACGACCACGTCCGATGGGCCCACCCCGGCCAGCCGCACGATGCGGCGGACCGTGTTCGGATCGATCACGAAGTTCTGACCGAGGGTCTTGGTCGGCCGCAGCCCGATCCGCGCCGCGATCTCGCGCACGCCCGACGGACCAAGCAACCTCGGCTGCCCGGGCACGCTCAACCCCGGGGAGCGGTCACTTGTCGTGCAGATGGTGCCCGCAGACCGGCCACGGGTGAGCGCCCTCGCGCTTGTAGAGCATCTGCGCCCGGTAGGTCTGCTCGTCGGGGCTGGCCTTGTTCGGCATGCCGTGGCCCCCCACCGAGCGCCAGGTGCTGGGGCTGAACTGGTAGAGGCCGTAGTAGTTGTCGGCGCCGTTGTTGTTCGAACGCGGGTCGCCACCGGATTCACACTTCGCGAGCGCGGCCCAGTTCAGGCGCTCGGCGCCGGTGGTTGCGTACTTGGTGGCCTTCGTACCGACCCGGACCACCTCGGTGACCGGCTTGGTGAGCACCGTTTCGGAGATCGCTTTCCGCGAGGCCGGCTTCCCGTCCCGGGTGACCAGAGCCAGCGTCACCTGCTTGACGCCGTTCACCCCGGGGGTCACCACCTGGCGGTCCCAGGTGAACAGGTTCGGGTCCTTGATCTGCTGCACGTCGAACGGGATGTCGACCTTGATCGTCAGCTGCCGGGACTCGACGCGGACCACCCGCACCGTGGCGCCGTTCGCCGGGGTGGTGTTCAGCGCGGGGTTGATCTCATCGGCGGGATTGAGCGTGATCCCGGCCTCCACCAGCAGCTGACGAACCGTCGCTGCCGCGGTGTTGAGCTGATGGGAGCGCCCGTCGGCGATCACGGTCACCTGCCGCGGGGTGAGCACCTGCAGCGCGAGCCCACGGCGGCCGATCGAGGCCGACCGCGACACCGAGACAAACATGTTCTCGTCGCGCAGGCCGAGCTGATCCAGGGCCTCGTGGACGCTGGTGGCGGTGACCCAAACCTGCTCGTTGTTTCCGTCGAGGCTCAGGTCGATCGGCCGGCCGAAGCGGACCGCGATGCGGCCGCCCTCACCGACGTGTCGGTCCAGCTCCGGAACCACGCTGTCGTGCACGCCGACGTTTATGCCCTGGCGGGCCAGTACGCCGCGCACGCTGGACGCGAAGGTGTGGACCTTGGTGGTGTGCCCGTCGACGGTCAACTCGACGGTCTTGTTGAAGCTGATGAAGGCGCTGATCCCGGAAACCATCGCGGCTATCACGAAGGCGTGGATGACCCATCGCCGTGCCGCGTGTGGTCCGCTCGGTTTCATTACGCTCCAGCCCTCGCCCTCCCCGGGCACGGTGGGCGCGGAGTTCCCACCCCGCCAGCGCCCCGGTGCCAATCCGCACTCGGGGTACGGGGAAGTTTCCTGCGGTGGCCCGTGATCCGATCCCGGCTGTGCCCGGGACAGTAGCGACAATTCAGCGCGGTCGGCAAACAGGGTCCGCGCGCGTCGCCATTCCACGGTCGGAATCCGAGCCGCTCCACAGAGTGACGGTATTCCGCGGGCGGATCACGCCGAAGTCGCTGGACAGAAAGCGAATCAGACCTTTGCTCGGTTCTTGCCGGGGCGTGTGATTCCCACTTCATTTGATGCGACGGATTGCGCCCGGTGAGATCATTGTCACTTCCGGTGGTCTCAATCGATCTTCGCTGTCGATCGGACTCAGAATGGACCGAACATCTGGAGTGCCGTGGCGGCGATCGCGGCCCCGAGTTCCGTCTCCTCCATGCCCTTGACCTGCGCCATTGCACGCAGCGTGAGCGGAATCAAGTAGGGCGCACACGGTCGTCCGCGGTACGGGAGCGGGGCCAGGAACGGCGCGTCGGTCTCCACCAGCACCCGGTCAGCCGGGGCTGCGGCAAGCGCGTCGCGCAGATGTTGGTTGTTACGGAAAGTGATATTCCCCGCGAAAGAGATCACGAATCCACGATCCGTACACGCCTTGGCCATCTGGTCGTCACCCGAGAAGCAATGGAAAACGACCCGATCCGGGGGGCCTTCCGAGAGCAGAATCCGCAGCACGTCATCATGCGCGTCGCGATCATGAATGACGAGGGTCTTTCGGAGTCGTTTCGCGATGTCGATGTGCCTTCGAAACGATTCCTCCTGGATCGCCCAGCCCGATTCGCCGGTCCGGTAATAGTCCAGCCCGGTCTCCCCGATGCCGCGCACGACCGGAAGCGCCGCCAGCTCCTCGATCGCGGCCAGCGCGGCCTCGAGGTCGTCCAGTCGCGGGGCCTCGTTCGGGTGCAACGCCACCGTGGCCCAGACCCGGTTGTGCTCGGCGGCCACTTCGGCCGACCAACGCGAGGAGGCCACATCGGTGCCCACCTGGATGAGCGTGTCCACACCCACCGCGGCCGCGGCGGCCACCGCCGTGGCCACGTCGCCGTCCTGCATGTCCAGATGGGTGTGGCTATCCGGCACCGGGACCTTCAACGGTTCCGGTGCCGGAGGCATGGCGTTCACGTACCGGCCTCCAGGCGCGCCAGCTCCTCGGCGACGATGGACTCGTCCAACTTCGCGAAGATCGGGGTCGGGGTCGCCAGCTTGGTCCCGGACCGAACGGGCGTTGAGGCCCAGCGGGCGGCCGTCGCGTAGTCGCCCTGGAGCACGAGGTAGGGCGTACCGCCGTCCTCGTCCACCTCGGTCAGCCGCGGCATGCCCGACCACTCGTCGGTATTGCCGAGCAGTTCGTGCACCCGCTGGGCGGAATGCGGCAGGAATGGCGTGAGCAGCGCCTTGCAGTCGTCGACGAGCTGCAGTCCCACGTGCAGCACGGTGGCCTGCCGGGCCGGATCTTCCTTCAGCTTCCACGGCGCGGCCTCGGACAGGTACTTGTTGGCCGCACCGACCACGGACATCGCCTCGGTGATCGCGGCCTTCTGCCGGGATCGGGCCAGGCTCGCCCCGACGCTGTCGAACGCCGCGCGCGCCACCGCGAGCACCTCACGATCGACGTCGAGCAGCTCCCCGGCGGCCGGCACCTCGCCGAAGTTTCGCGCAGCCATCGACACGGTTCGATTGACCAGGTTTCCCCAGCCCGCGACCAGCTCGTCGTTGTTTCGGCGCAGGAACTCCGCCCACGTGAAGTCGGTGTCGGCGTTCTCGGGCCCGGCCACCGCCAGGTAGTAGCGCAGCGCGTCCGCGTGGTAGCGGGCCAGAAAGTCGCGGACCAGGATCACCACCGAACGCGACGAGGAGAATTTCTTCCCCTCCATGGTGAGGAACTCGCTGGACACGACCTCATCGGGCAGACCCAGCTCCCCATAGACACCGGGCGACCCGCCGCGGGCGCCACGCCCGGCGTATCCCAGCAACAGCGCGGGCCAGATCACCGTGTGGAACACGACGTTGTCCTTGCCCATGAAGTAATAGGCCTCGGCCTTCTCGTTCTGCCACCAGGCCCGCCAGGCGTCCGGGTCGCCCGAGCGGCGCGCCCACTCGATCGAGGCGGACAGATAGCCGATCACGGCGTCGAACCAGACGTAGAGGCGTTTGTCGGGGCGATCCCGCCAGCCGGGTAGCGGCACCGGGACGCCCCAGTCCAGATCGCGGGTGATCGCGCGCGGGCGCAGGTCGTCGAGCAGGTTCAGCGAGAACTTGATCACGTTCGGTCGCCAGTCCCCGCCCTTCGACTGCAGCCATGAACCCAGTGCCTCGGTGAACGCCGGCAGGTCGAGGAAGAAGTGGTCGGTCTCGACGAAGCGCGGCGTCTCCCCGTTGATGCGGCTGACCGGGTTGATCAGGTCGACGGGGTCCAGCTGGTTGCCGCAGTTGTCGCACTGGTCGCCGCGGGCACCGTCGTACCCGCAGATCGGGCAGGTGCCCTCGATGTATCGGTCGGGCAGCGTGCGACCGGTGGACGGCGAGATTGCGCCCATTGCGGTGCGCTCGACGACGTAGCCGTTGCGGTGCAGGCCCAGGAAGATCTCCTGGGCCACCGCGTAGTGGTTCACGGTGGAGGTGCGGGTGAACAGGTCGTAGGTCAGGCCCAGGCCGCGCAGATCCTCGGCGATCACCCGGCTGTAGCGGTCGGCCAGCGCCTTGGGGGAAACGCCCTCCCGGTCGGCGGCAACCAGGATCGGGGTGCCGTGCTCATCGGTTCCGCTGACCATCAGCACGCGGTTGCCGGCCATCCGCTGGTAGCGGCTGAACACGTCGGAGGGGACGCCGAACCCGGCGACGTGCCCGATGTGCCGCGGGCCGCTGGCGTAGGGCCAGGCGACGGCGGTGAGGATGTGGCGGGGCGAGGACGGCATGCCGGTGATCCTAGGCGGCCGGTCACCCCCCGCGGCTCGCGGTTTTGGCCGCCACGACGGCGTCGAACACCACTCTCCTGGGGATCCCGGCACTGTCGGCAACCGCCGCTATCGCGGCCCTCCGCCCCGCACCGGTCGCCTCCCGGGCGGCCACGAGCTCGGCCAGGGCGACCGGGTCGACCGCGACCGGCGCCGGGGCGGCTCCCCCCACCACGATGGTGATCTCCCCCCTGACCCCGGCGGCCGCCCACTCGGCCAGGTCGGCCAGGCGGCCGCGGCGGACCTCCTCGTGGGTCTTGGTCAGCTCCCGGCACACCGCGGCCGGTCGGTCCGCACCGAAGAGCTCGGCCATCACGGCCAGCGTGGCCGCCAGGCGGTGCGGGGCCTCGAAGAAGACCAGCGTGCGCGTCTCGGCCGCCAGCGTCGTCAGCCGGCCCCGACGGGCGCCGGGCGCCCGGGGCAGGAAGCCCTCGAAGCAGAACCGGTCGACCGGCAGCCCGGACACCGCCAGGGCCGCCAGCGCGGCCGAGGGCCCGGGCACGACCGTCACCCGTACCCCCGCCCCCACGGCGGCTGCCACCAGTCGGAACCCCGGGTCGGCCACCGTCGGCATGCCCGCGTCGGTGACCAGCAGCACCCGCGCGCCCGCCAGCAGCTCCGCCAGCAGCGCCGGGGTGCGCGCCGACTCGTTCCCCTCGAAGTAGGACATCACCCGCGCGGGCGGCGCGACATTCAACGCGGCCGCCAGACGGCGCAGCCGGCGGGTGTCCTCGGCGGCCACGATGTCGGCCGCCGCCAACTCGGCCGCCAGGCGCGGCGAGGCGTCGGCGGGGTCCCCCAGCGGCGTACCCGCCAGCACCAGCAGCCCGGAGGGTTCGGAATCGGGGACCATCGGCGGGCCGCCTCCTCCCGCGCCGCCGGCGCGCGGCGCACCCGTACCACCGTAAGCGGCACCTAGCATGGCGCCGATGGTCATCCAACTGGCGCGGGAGCCCGTCGCCGCCCTGCCGCCCCGACTCGCCCGGGCCCTCCGACCCGCGTCGCATCCGGGAGCCATGCCCACCGGCCCGTGGGTGTGGATCGGCCCGCTGCTGGTCACCCTGCTCGGTGGGGTCGTCCGGTTCTGGCGACTGGGCCGGCCCCACGCGGTGGTCTTCGACGAGACCTACTACGTGAAGGACTCCTGGTCGCTGTTGCACCACGGCGCCGAGCAGGCCTACGTCAGCAACGCCGACGCGAAGATGTTGGCCGGCGACACCCACATCATCACGAACCACTCCACGTTCGTGGTGCACCCGCCGCTGGGCAAGTGGCTGATCGCGCTCGGGGAGAAGACCGCGGGTTTGAATCCATTCGGCTGGCGACTGGCCGTGGCCGTGATCGGAACCGCATCGATCTTCCTGTTGGCCCGGATCGCGATCCGACTGACCCGTTCGATCGTCCTCGGCTGCCTGGCCGGGCTTTTCCTGGCGTTGGACGGCCTGGCGGTGGTGATGAGCCGCACCGCGCTGCTGGACGGGATCCTCGCGTTCTTCGTGCTCGCCGCCTTCGGGTGTCTGCTGGTGGATCGGGACCGCTGCCGAGAGCTACTGGCGGCCGGCCCGCACCGGCCGCACCGACGCCTCGGCCGCCGAGGGTGGCGCATCGGGGCCGGGGTTTGCTTCGGGCTGGCGGTCGCCACGAAGTGGAACGCGTTGTCGTTCCTGGTCGCCTTCGGGATCACGACGCTGCTCTGGGACGCCGCCGCCCGACGTGCCGCCGGGGACCGCAGTGCGTACCGGACCACTGCCCGCTGCGACCTGCCCGGGGCGGTTGGTGCACTCGGTGTGCTGCCCGCGGTGTTGTACCTGGCGAGTTGGACCGGGTGGCTGGCCACCGACCACGGGTGGTCGCGGCACTGGGCGGAGCACCGGTCCACCAACTTTCCCTTCATTCCCGCCGCGCTGCGCTCGCTGTGGCACTACCACGCCGAAATTGCCCATTTCCACACGCATCTGACGGAGCATCACCCCTATCAGTCGAGCCCCTGGGGCTGGACGGTGCTGGCCCGGCCGGTCGCCTACTACTCCACCGACCTGTCCAACGGCACCGCCGACTGCCACGCCACCACCTGCGTGCGCGAGGTGCTCGGGCTGGGCACACCGGCGCTGTGGTGGGCCGCGACAGCGGCGCTGGTCTGGGTGGTCTGGCAGTGGGCCGGCCCCAGGGACTGGCGGGCGGGCGCGGTGCTCGCCGGAGTCGCGGCGGGCTGGTTGCCGTGGTTTCACTACACCAATCGGCCGATCTTCCACTTCTACTCGATCGCGTTCCTACCGTTCCTCATCCTCGGCCTGGTGCTGGCGCTGGGGGCGATGATCGGCCCGGCGCCCGGACCCGGCGCGAGCCCCAGCGCCCTGCGGCGGCGCGCAATTGGGGCCTCCGCGGCGGGTGCGCTGGTCGTGTTGGTGGTGGTGAACTTCTTCTATATCTACCCGCTGTGCAGCGCGGGCACGTTGTCGCAGGCGGATTGGTTGTCACGGATGTGGTTCCGGACCTGGATCTGAGCATGACGTCACCGCGGGGCGTGGGCCGGATTGCCCGGGCGGTGCGGGCCGCGGCAACCAACGCCGCGGAGGTCGCCCGCTTCGGCGGGTTGCGCACCGGGGAGGAAGCCAGCCCGTTCCAGGTGGTGGCCAGGACCCCGATGTTTCGGCTGCGGCGGTACTTCCCCGCCGAGCCGGTCGGGCGGCCCGTGCTGCTCATCCCCCCGCTGATGATGACCGCCGAGGTCTACGACGTCTCGGCGGCCACCAGCGGGGTGGGGATTCTGCACTGCCGCGGGGTCGACCCCTGGGTGATCGATTTCGGCGCCCCGGAACGGGAGGAGGGTGGCCTGGGGCGCAACGTCGCCGACCACGTGCTGGCCGTCAGCGAGGCCGTGGATCTGGTGCGCGAGCGCACCGGTGCGGACGTGCACCTGTCCGGCTATTCGCAGGGCGGCATGTTCGCCTACCAGGTGGCCGCGTATCGGCGTGCGGCCGGTCTGGCCGGACTGATCACGTTCGGCTCGCCGGTGGATTCGCGCACCACCCGAGTATTCGGTGCGGCCTCCGAGGACGTCATGGTCGGAGCGCTGTCCACGATCGCCGACCACGTGCTCGTGCACGTCCACGTGCCGGCGTGGGCCAACCGGTTGGGTTTCCGTCTGCTGGACCCGGCAAAGTCGGTGCGAGCGCGGGTGGAGTTCCTCCGCCGTCTGCACGACCGCGAGGCACTGCTGAGCCGGGAGAAGCAGCGTCAGTTCCTGGAACGCGACGGCTACGTGGCATACCCCGGCCCGGCGATCGCGGAATTGGTAAAGCAGTTCGTCGCGCACAATCGGATGCTCGCAGGCGGCATATCGGTGGGCGACGTGGTGGCCGCGCTGGCCGACATCACCTGCCCGGTGCTGGCGTTCTTCGGCACCGTCGACACGATCGCGCCGCCGGCCTCGGTTCTGGCCATAGGACGTGCCGCGCCCGACGCGGAGGTGTTCTGCTGCCCCGTTCCCACCGGTCATTTCGGGCTGGTTGTGGGCGGCAACGCGACAACGCGCACTTGGCCGACGGTGGCCGCATGGGTCAACCGGGAGGGCACGGCGCCGCCGGAGGATGTCCAACCGTGGGAGGACGTGGCTCCGGCGCCGTCGCTGCCGCAGCCGATAGGCGCCGGGTTGGAGCGGGGCGCGGCGGCAGTGTCGGCGGCCCGCTCGGCCGGCGGGGCCGCATTGGGTGGTCTGCGCCTCGGCGTGGAACTGGGCCTGGGTGTGCTGGCCGCCCTGCCGGGCGCCGCCGGGCGGCGGGGGGACCCGCGCGCCTCGATGGCGGCATTGCTCGCCGAACGAGCCCGACGCAGTCCCGACGACGTGTTCTTCGTGTTCGAGGGCCGCGGGCACACCTACGCGTCGGCACAGGCCCGGATCGACGCGGTGGTCGGGGGCCTGCTCGCGGCGGGCGTTCGCCAGGGCGAGCACATCGGGGTGTTGATGGACACCCGCCCGAGCGCGCTGTCCGCGGTGGCCGCGCTGAACCGGATCGGCGCGGTCGCGGCGCTACTGCGACCCGACGGCGACTGGGACCGGGAGACCAAGCTGGCCCGCGTCGTGCGGATCATCGCCGATCCGCGGCATGCCGCGGCCGCGGCGACGCTGGGTCCACCGGTGTGCGTGCTGGGCAGTCGGACGCCGGGATGGCGCCCTCCGACGGGGTCCGTCGACCTCGAGGCCGTGGACCCGGCCGCGCTCGACCCGCCGGCGTGGTACCGGCCGAACGCGGCCGAGGCCGCGGACCCGGCGTTCCTGTTGTTCGCCGGACAGGGCGCGGGCACCCGAATGACGACGATCGGCAACGGCCAGTGGACCCGAGCTGCGTTCGCGAGCGCGGCCGCGGCCCGCCTGCGAGCCCCCGACACCGTGTACGGGGTCACGCCGCTGCATCACCCCTCCGGTCTGCTGACCGCGGTGGGCGGGGCACTCGGCGGCGGCGCCCGGTTGGCGCTTACCGCCCGCTTCGAGCCGCCCACCTTCTGGGCCGAGGTCCGCCGCTACGGCGTCACCGCGGCCTGTTACACCTGGACGCAGCTGCACGACCTGATCGAGGCCGAACCGGCAACGGCCGAGCAACACCACCAGTTGCGCCTGTTCATGGGTTCGGGGATGCCCAGCTGGCTGGCCCAACGGGCGCGCGACCGCTTTCCCCGGGTCGAGGTGCTCGAGCTCTTCGCCCACGCCCCCAGCGGGCTGATGCTGGCCGGCGTCGATCCGGACAAGCCCGGCGCCAAGGGTCGGGCGCTGCCCGGCAGTGCCCCCGCGAGGCTGGTGCGATACGACCCGGTGGCCGGGCGACCGGTCACCAACGAGCACGGCCTGGCCGTGGAGTGCGCCGTTGGGGAGAGCGGGCTGTTGGTTGCCGAGGCCGCGGCCGACGACGGCTCCGCCGTGCCGCTGCGCGGCTTGTTCTCCCCCGGCGATCGGTGGGCCTCGACCGAGCACCTGTTCCACCGTGACGGCGACGGCGACTACTGGCTGGTGGCGCACGTTGCCGACCTGGTGCGGACCGGGCTGGGCATGGCGACGCCGAGCCGGGCCGAGGAGGCGCTGGGGAGCCTGGCCGCCGTCGACCTGGTGACCTGCTTCGGGACGCCGGGGGCGGCGGGTGAACCTGGCCGGCTGGTGGCCGCGCTGACCGTCCGGCCGGGGCGGGACCTGTCGACGGCGCGGATCGAGGCGGCCCTGTCCGGGTTGTCGCTGGTGGATAGACCCGAGGTGGTCAGGCTGCTGACCGACATGCCGATGACCACGTGGTGGCGGCCCGATCACGCGGTGCTGCGCCGGGACCACCCGGCGGCCGCCGTCGGATGGGTGCGCACGCCCGCCGGCAGCTACCGGCCCATGCCTGCCGGGGCCCGTTCGGCCGGCAAAGTGTTGATCGATCCTTAGCCAGAAAGCTTCGTCCAGTCGTCGGACTGTGGAACAAATGGGTCGTTCGGCCCTATTCTCGTGCGACCCGAGACCGGTCGTGGGCGCGCGGCCACCGTCCGCAACCGATCCAGCGTCCCAGTCGAAGTCGACGGGAGGCAGCGCGACCGTGGTGGACACTGCGCACCCGGCCCTGGTGGAGCCAGGTGGTCGGACGCTGCGACTGAGTCGGTTCGGTCGCGAGATCGTCGCCATGACCGGGCTGTTCGCGATCTACCACTTCGGGCGGATGCTGCGGCCCGGCGACGGCGTGATCGCCCACCACAACGCGCTGCGGGTGCTGAACTTCGAGCGGTGGGCCCACCTGCCGGACGAGCTGGCCGAGCAGAAGGCGCTGCTCACCAGCAAGTTCTGGACGGAGTTCGCAAACACCTACTACTTCTACGTCCACCTCCCCGCCACGGCGGTCTTCCTGATCTGGATGTTCCGGCGGCGTCCGCTGCTCTACCCGGCTGTGCGTCACGCCATGATCGGGACGACGTTCGTCGGGCTCGTTGTGCACCTGGCCTTCCCGCTGGCCCCGCCGCGGATGCTCAGCGGACTCGGCTTCATCGACACCGCGGCCCGCTACGGACCGAACATCTACGCCGGCGACCCCGATCACCCGACGGTGGTCAACCAGTACGCGGCCATGCCGAGCCTGCACGTGGGCTGGGCGATGTTGGTGGCCGGCGGGCTTATCGCGGCCACCACCACCCGGTGGCGCTGGCTGTGGCTGCTGCATCCGACGCTCACCGCGGTCGCGGTCGTCGGGACCGCCAACCACTACTGGCTGGACTGCATCGTCGGGGTCGTGCTGCTGGCCGTGGTGACCGCGACGTTCGGCCGCCTCCCCCGGGCGATGCGCCGGCGCGAGCCGGCCCGCGCTGCCGCGGGCGGCGTCGACCCAAGCCGCGGGCCTCAGGCCCCCGCCCCGACCCGGCGTCTGAACTGGCGGGGCAGCCGGCTCGGCGCAGGCTCGGTCCGCGCGCCGTAGCGCAGCCCGCCGCCGGCCAGATCCATCTCGACCAGCTCCGGTTCGCAGTGCTCCCCCGCCTGGGCCGCCGCCCAACAGATCCAGCGGACCCACTCCAGGCTCGTGCCCCGGTTCGCCCCGCTGGTGACCCCGGCCTCGGCCGGGATCCGCCCGGCGATCTCGGAGTCCAGGATCAGCGGCTGCACATCGAGGGCCCCGCGTCGATACCCGGCGAAATAGAGCAACCTGGTGGCGGCATCGGAATCGAGCCCGTTCAGCCGGCAATCGGTGCGCAACGCGATGTACGCGTCCCGGAGCCGGACGATCGAGTTCCGTTCGTTCCGCAACGGGTTCAGCGCCCGGTCCAGCCGCGCCCCGTATGGGTCATCGGCGAGCGTCCGCGCGGCCCGGCGGCGCGCCGACTTCCCGCTCGCACCCCACATCAGCGTGGCCGCAAGCAGCTGCCGCGAGCCCGCCCTCCCGGTCTGCCAGCGCTCGGCCACCGCGAAGACGTCGCGGCGCCAGACGAGCCCGTCGACGGGAAAGCCACTGGGCCAGGTGTCCTCGGGCAACGCGGCCCGCCACCGACCGGCGTCGAGCCGGGTGGGTGGCCCCTCGCCCGGCAACGCGCGCGAGCGAACGGATGACGGTGGATTCGACGATTCCCGGTGCAGCAGCGAGGCGATCATGTTTGGCACGGTAGACCAGCTACCACACGGGACAGGAGGGGCTAGTGTGACAATTGCGCCGGACGGGTGACCGCGATCCGTGACGGTTGAAGGCCGGTGATTGTGCTAGCGTCGGACCAGGTTGCAGTGTGCAGTTCCCGATCACGCCCGGCGGGTCATCCTCCCCGCAGGGCGTTTTTTTTGAACTACCCCACGGGCTCGGCACCGGCGGCCTTGGACCGCGACCTGCGGTCCGTCCACCATGCAGTAGAAGGAGCACATCAGCATGACCCAGGGCACCGTGAAGTGGTTCAACGCCGAGAAGGGCTTCGGTTTCATCGCCCAGGACAACGGCGGGGCCGACGTCTTCGTCCACTATTCGGCGATCCAGGCGACCGGGTATCGCTCACTCGAGGACAACCAGCGCGTCGAGTTTGAGATCACCCAGGGCGCCAAGGGGCCACAGGCGGAAAACGTCCGTCCGATCTGACTTGCACGCCCACCCGGCCCGGATCCCACTCCTCGGATCCGGGCCGGCATTCGTTCAGGGAGAGCCGGCAGGCTGCCCGAGTACACAGTTGGCCGCGGTGGCGAGGAGGAGGTTCGATGGGCGGGTTCCGAAAAGTCGATCGGATGGCGGGATTCAAGAAGTTCCTGTTGCGCGGCAACCTGGTGGACCTGGCCGTGGCGGTCGTCATCGGCGCCGCGTTCGGCACGGTGGTCAAGGCACTGGTCACTGACTTCATAACCCCGCTGATCGCGGCGATGGGCGGGAAGCGGGACTTCAGCAGCCTGTTCTTCACGATGAACAAGTCGAAGTTCGCCTACGGCGACTTCGTCAACCAGGTGATGGCCTTCGTGATCGTGGCCGCCGTCGTCTACTACTTCGTCGTCGTACCGGTCGGCAAGATGATGGAGCGGTTCAAGCCGACGCCCGACGAGCCGGTGCCGACCAGGGACTGCCCGCACTGCTTGTCCAAGGTTCCCGAGGCCGCGACCGTGTGCGCGTTCTGCACCCGCGATCTGGAGGTCGTCGCGGCAACTTGACGCGGCGGTCACCCGGCTATCTGCCCGGATCGGTCACGCCGCGCTGCGTCGGTTCGACCCAGGCGGCGGGCGATCGGATCCGCCAACCGGGGCGCGATCGGGCCGAGGACGGCCATGATCAGCACGTATGCCGCCACCGCCGGTGCAAAGTCGGACGTCACGGACGAGGCGGCGAGCCCGGCGATGATGATGGAGAACTCGCCCCGGGCGATCAGTGCCGCACCGGCGCGCACCCGGCCGGGGCGGCCGACTCCGGCGCGCCCCGCCGCCGCCCATCCGGTTGCGAGCTTGGTGGCCACCCCGACGGCCGCGAGCACCACCGCGGGCAGCACGACGGGTGGAAGCTTGGTGGGGTCCGTGGATAGCCCGAAGAACACGAAGAACACCGCCGCAAACATGTCGCGCAGCGGACCGAGCAGATCCTCGATACGTCCGGCGAGATCCCCCGACAGGGCGATCCCGAGCAGGAACGCACCGATCGCGGCCGAAACATGCACCGCCTCGGCCGCGCCGGCCACCAGCAGGGCCAGCCCGAGCACCCGCAGCAGCAGCACCTCATCGGAGCGGGCGCCGACGAATTGGGTGATCGCCGGGCCGTGACGCAGGGCCGCGGTCAAGACCGCACCCAGCGTCGCGATCGCGATGCCGATCGAGGCCAGTGTCCGCCCGGGCGAGTGGCTCGCGAGCAATGCGGTCAGCACGGGGAGATACAGCGCCATCGCCAGGTCCTCGATCACCAGCACGCCGAGCACCGCGGGCGTTTCCCGGTTCCCCAGCCGGCCCAGGTCGGTGAGGACCTTGGCGATGATTCCCGAGGAACTGATCGCGGTGACCCCGAACAGGGCGAGGGCGGCCGTGGGACCCCACCCCAACGCGAGTGCCGCAGCCGCGCCGGGCAGGCCGTTGACGATCAGGTCGAGCACACCGATCGGTGCCTGTTGACGCACGGTGGTGAAAAGTTCCTCTGCGCTGTACTCCAGACCGAGCACCAGCAGCAGCAGAACGACGCCGATTTGCGAACCGGAGACGAAGAAGCTTTCGGGCGCCTCGAGCGGGGCCAACCCACCTCGGCCGAACGCCAGCCCCCCGAGCAGGTACAGCGGAATCGGCGACAGGCCCAACTGGCCGGCGAGCCGTCCGGCGATCCCGAGGCCGAACAGCACCGCACCGAGCTCGAGAAGCAGACGGGCGTTGTCGTTCATCCGACCGTGCGCCGGGTCACCGCACTCCCAGCAGCGCACCGACTTCATGGACGGCGTCATCGGTGCCCACCACGATGACCCGGTCGCCGACCTCGAAGCGGAACGAGGGCGTCGGTGAGGCAAACACCTGTTCGCCACGCAGCACTGCCACCACCGATGCCCCGGTGCGGGTGCGGATGGCAGTGTCGCCCAGGGTACGCTGGACATACGGCGATCCGGGGCGGATCGGCAGCCCCTCGGTCGCCAGGCCCTCGACCTGCTCGCGCAGTCGCGCGAAACGCTCGGTGATGCGCGCCATGCCCAAGAGCTCGGCGAGCACCTCGCTCTCCTCCGGGCTCAGCTCAACGCTGGCCGCGCACGCGTCGGGGTCGTCCTCGTCGTAGAGCAGCACATGCCTGGCGCCGCTGCGTTGGGACACCACGCCCACCCGCCGACCCTTTGCGGTCAGGAAGTCGTGGCGCAACCCAATTCCCGGCAACCGGGTCTCCCCGACCTCCATCGCCCACGGGTCCTTTCGTCCTCGCCGAGACGGGCCCCATGTTACGTACGATCTTCGGTTGCGGCCGGTGGGCCGCTCGGCCGGTGAGCGGACAGACCCGGATGCACCCCCTGGTAATCTCGGCACCGCATTTGGGGCTGTGGCGCAGTCCGGTAGCGCACCTCGTTCGCAACGAGGGGGCCACGGGTTCAAATCCCGTCAGCTCCACCCAAAGCGCATGGTCGAGACACAAGCCGGACCCGCAACGCCACGGCCCCAATAAGCCGCGGCGCGCGCAGCGAACCCCTCCGGCGATGCGAAGGGGACCTCTTGGTCCCGAACTCACGGCAGGACGGTCAGCGCTGGCCCAGCGTGGCCGGGGTGAGCGCCGTGCCGGAGCTTTCGATCCTCGACGATGCGGCGATCAGGCTGACTCGAGCGATCCAGACCGGCGACCTGAGCGCGTTGAGGGCGGTCCTGGAGGCAGAGCCCGCCGTGGCCCGGGCCCGGGTGATCGACCTGCGCGGGGGTGCGCGGACCCCGTTGCACCTCGTCACCGACTGGCCCGGCTATTTCCCCAACGGGCCGGCCATTGCGCGGATGCTCCTGGATGCGGGGGCGGACCCGAACGGTGATCCGGGACGCGCGCAGCCGGAGGAGACGCCGCTGCACTGGGCCGCGAGCAGCGACGACGCCGAGGTCGCCGTGGTCCTGCTCGACGCCGGGGCGGACCCGAACCGTCCGGGAAGTGTGATCGGCGGCGGCGGGCCATTGAACAACGCGGTTGGGTTCGGCTGCTGGCACGTCGCGCGTCTGCTCGTCGATCGTGGAGCAACAGTCACCCACCTGTGGCAGGCCCCGGGGCTGGGGATGCTCGACCTGGTGGCCGAATTCGCCGCCGCCCCGGACCTGACGGCCGAGGACCTCAACCACGCCTTCTGGCAGGCCTGCCACGGCGGCGCGCGGCGTACCGCCGAGTTCCTGCTGGCCCTAGGCGCGGATGTGAACGCGACCCCGGATCACAACGACAGCACACCGCTGCGGATCGCCCTGAGTCCGGACACGCGACGTCAGCAGTTGGGCGAATGGCTGCGCTCGGTCGAAGCGCGCGACTCGGCGGACGCAGACCCCCAGCCATGAGTCCCGGGCACCGGGCCCGAGGACCTGATGCCCGGCCGGGAACATCGGCATCGCGTTCTGTGCGCACGTCCCGCTCCAAGGGCCGGAGTCAACGCGGCTGACGGTCGGTCAGTTGACCGCGTCAGAGGCCGTACGACACCAGAGGATCCCCTTGGGAAGACCAGCTCCCGGCGGCGTCTCAGCCTCCATCTCGGGTCGCGCGGTTCGCCTGGACTTCCTTGATCATCTCTGCCCACGCCTCGCGGGCCTCCTCGACGGAACCTTCGTCCTCGATGGTGGAGACGTCGCCGACGTCCTTGCCCGTGGCCACCGCCTTGAACACCCGGCGCATGATCTTGCCGCTGCGGGTCTTGGGCAGCATGTCCACGAAGTGGCAGTCGGCGATGACCGCGATCGGGCCGAGCTCCTTGCGGACGGTGGCCAGCAGCTCGACCTGCAGCTCCTCGGAGGGCTGGTGGCCGGTCTTGAGGACGATGAAGGCCGAGATGACCTCGCCCCGCAGCTCGTCGGGCCGGCCGGTCACGCCGGCCTCGGCCACCGCCGGGTGGCGGAGAAAGGCCGTCTCCACCTCGATGGTGCCGATGCGGTGGCCGGCGATCTTGATGATCTCGTCGGCCCGGCCGCTGAACCAGAAGTAGCCGTCCTCGTCGTACTCGGCGGCGTCGCCGGTGTAGTAGACGCCGGGCAGCTTCCCCCAGTAGTCCTGCTCGTAGCGGTCCGGGTCGCCCCAGATCGTTGGGAGCAGGCTGGGGAAGGGCCGCTTGACGATGACGATGCCCTTCACGCCCGGCCCGACCGGCTTGCCGTCCTCGTCGACGATCTCGACGTCCCAGCCCGGCAGCGGGATCCCGGCCGAGCCGGGCTTGATCGGGAGCATGGCGACGCCGTAGGGGTTGCCGAACAGCGGGCCGCCGGTCTCGGTCTGCCACATGTGGTCGATGACCGGGATGCGGTCCTCCAGCAGGGCCCGCTGCAGCCACTCCCAGGCCGGCGGGTTGAGGACCTCGCCGGCGCACACCACCCGCTGCAGCGACGTCAGGTCGATGCCCGCCGCCGCCTTCTCGCCGTAGCGCATGAGCAGCCGGGCGGCGGTGGGGGAAGTGAAGATGCCGGTGACGATGTTGTCCTCGACGATCCGATAGAAGGCCTCGGGGCCGGGGTGGTCGATGGCCCCCTCGAAGGCGATCGTGGTCGCCCCGGCAAGCAGCGGGGCGTAGACGATGTAGCTGTGGCCGACGATCCAGCCGATGTCCGACGTCGACCACCACACGTCGTCCGGCCCGAGGTCCATGACCCACTGGCCGGTGGAGTTGATGCCGACCTGGTAGCCGCCGTGGACGTGGACGGCCAGCTTCGGCGACGCCGTCGTCCCCGACGTGGCCAGGATGTAGGCCGGCTCGTTGGCCTCCATGACCTCGGGGTCGGTGCGCAAGCCGGCCCCTCCGGCCAGGAAGTCGTCCCAGGTGACGTCGCGCCGGTCCTGCATGGGGCAGGGCTCGTCCTGGCGCTGGAGCACCACGACCTTCTCCACGGCGTGCCCGCCGCCCTCGAGGGCGTTGTCGACGATGCCCTTCAAGTCGACCGTTTTGCCCTTGCGCCAGGTGATGTCGGCGGCGAAGACGGCCTTCGAGCCCGACAGGCGGATGCGCTCACCGAGCGCGCCGGCGCCGAACCCGGCGAACACGACCGAGTGGATGGCGCCGATGCGGACCACGGCCAGCATGAGGACGATGGCCTCGGGCATGGTCGGCATGTAGACGGTGACCCGGTCGCCCTTACCGATCCCCAGCCCCCGCAGGGCGGCCGCAACCCGCTCCACCTCCCGCAGCAGCTGGCCGTAGGTGTAGGTGCGGCGCTCGCCGAGCTCGTTGACACCGATGAGGGCGCCGTGCCCGGCCCGGCCGTTGGCCACATGGTGGTCGAGGCAGTTGTAGGCCAGGTTGGTCTCGGCGCCGCTGAACCACCGGAAGGTCGGGGGTGTCCAGTCGAAGACGCTGTCCCACTTCCGGAACCACGGCAGGCGCTCGGCTTCCCTGGCCCAGAACGCGTCGGGATCGAGACGGGCCTCCTCCTGCATGCGGCGCACCATTGGGTTCACGACGTCCATGGTTCCTCCTTCACGCTGGACAGTGAGGTTGCTCGTCATCGAAAGACCGGCTGGACCTGGTTCGTCGCGGGCGAGGCGGCCCCAGTCTCAACCAGGAGTCGGCCCGCCCTTCTGGCGCACTGCTGGTAGGAGGTCGAAGAAGCCGGGGAGGATGGCCTCGAGACGGTCGCGTTGGAGGGTGTAGTGGTACCAGCGACCGTCTTTTCGGACCGTGAGCAGCCCCACGGTCTTGAGCGCTTTGATGTGGTAGGAGATTGTCGACTTCGAGATCGGCAGGATGTCGTCGAGGGTGGTGCAGGCGACCTCGTCGGCCAGGCTCAGGTGACGGAGGATCTCGATTCGGGTGGGGTCGCCCAGGGCTCGGAAGAGTTCGGCGATCTCTTCGGCCGTGATGGTGCTCACGACGTGTCGGGTTCGGTCGGCCATCGCCGCCACTCTAGCGGCGGGGTTGGGTTCGATACGTCTACAACGACGCTACGGGGGACTTCTCGCACGGCGGCGACGATGGCCTCGGCGCGATCGTCGTCGGGGAAGTGCACGGTGAGAGCCACGGTCTGTTTTCGTTGACCGAATTTCAGCAGATCGACCGCCACGATCATGCCGCCGAGGCTCTCGATGAGGGACCGGACGCGGGTCAGGGTTCCCCGGGGCCAGGACAACTTGATGACCAGCCGGCGGGTGGATCCGGCTTCAGGCTCTTGCACCGACTGCGCGCCCACGGGATCACTGCCGGCCCTGACCCGGCGCAGCCGCACCGACCAGGCACACGGCATTGCCGAACACTTCTTGGCCTCGGGCCATCGCCTCGTGGGCGGCGGGGATCTCCGCGAACGGCCGGACCTTCCCGAGGCACGGGTCGATGACCTCCCGGCACACCAACTCGTTGTAGAGGCGAGCCTGTTCGTCGTTGGTGCCGTGCGAACCCTGCAGCCGCTTCTGGCGGGTCCAGTGGTAGCGGAGATCGACCAGAGCGTCGTAGCCGGTGGTCCCGGCGCAGATCACCACCATCCCGCCCGTCGCACACAAGAAGATGCTGGTGGGGATGGTGTCCTGCCCGGGGTGCTCGAACACGATCGCCGGATCGCGCCGTTCCCCGAGGATCTCCCACATCCGCTTCCCGAACGCCCGAGCCGACGCGCTCCAGGTCTTCTGCCCGGCGACGTCGTCCACCCGGGGCGGGATCCCCCAGTGGTCGTAGTCCCGCCGGTTGATCCACCCCACCGCCCCCAGCTTCTGGGCGTACTCACCCCGATCGTCGTCCGACACGACCGCTACCGGCAGCGCGCCAACAGAGGCGGCCAACTGGATCGCCTGAGACCCCAACCCGCCGGAGCCACCCCAGACCAGGACGACCTCACCCGGCTGCACCGTGTTCGGCGGCCAGCCGAAGAGCATCCGGTAGGCGGTCGTCCCCACCAGCGTCGGCGCCGCCGCCTGTTCCCAGGTCAGATGCTCGGCCTTCGGCAGAACCTGATGAGCCTGAACCCGGCTGAACTGACCGAAGGACCCGAAGTTCGTGTCATAGCCCCAGATCCGGGCCGACGGAGCCAGCATCGGATCCTTGCCGGCCTGCACCCAGGCGTCGTCCGGAAGCCAATAGCCGTGGTGCACCACCACGTGCTCCCCGACGGCGACGTTGTCGACGGCATCTCCCACCGCGTAGACGATCCCCGACAGGTCGCTCCCGCCGACGTGGAAATCCTCGGGCTCTCCCGCCTTCTGGCGCAGGGCAACCTGGTCCACCGGGTAACCCCGAGCCGCCCACACGTTGTTGTAGTTGATGCCCGCCGCCATCACCGCCACGAGAACCTCGTCCGGACCGATCGGCGGGACCTCCACGACCTCCGACGCAAATGCCGCCACCGGTTCGCCGTAACGGACCGGGCGCACCACCTGCGCGTGCATCCTGGCCGGAACTTCCCCCAACGGAGGCAACGAACCGAGCGGGACAGGATCCGCACCACCGTTGACCACCGACCGACGATCCGTCATCGACGCCTCCATCGCATGCTCACCACGCAGATCCGGAACTCTGGCAGCGCCTGCACATACTTCTATATTCGTCGAAACATCAACGCAACTATGCTCCGAACAGAGGACAAACGCAACCTCCACCCGAAGCGGCGTGCGACCAGGAGCCACCACCAGCTGGGCATGTGAAATGAAGGGCACAGGCCTTCCTGATGGCCAGTCAGATCCAAGAGCAGTTGCGCGCGGCCGGGCCTCGATTGCGTCATGTTGCAACTTCGGCGCCTATAGGGCGAATATCCGTACGAGGTCGGTCACTGCCGTAGCGAGCCGGCGTCGGCAGGTCCGGCTATGAGAGTCCACCACTATTGATGGGGTCTTCTTCGTACACCCGGTCATAGAGCAGAGCGGCGAGCTCGGCGAGTTCCGCCGCCTCGGATGGCGTGAGCGCGATGGCCCAGATTTCTGCGTCGCGGGCGTCGGTGAGTTCCTCGACCGCGGCCTTACGATCCTTCAGCGCCTCGGTGGCCGGGTACGGGCCGGGGAAGCCGAGCATCGCGGCGTACTCCTCGCCCTGGTTGAGCAGGTGTGCCACCTCCATCGGCATGCCGATAGCCAGCATGGCCGCGGAGTGCAATCCGAAGCGCAGCTCTCGCAGCAATACGGAGATCTGCATCGCCCGGCCCGGTTCGTCCTCCACCCGGGGGAGGCGGCTCTGGGCGGCGAACAACGGCAAGAAGGTCTTCGGCGCGGCGTCGATCACCTTCTCGCCGAGCTCGATGAACCGGGCCAATCCGTCGGTGCCCTCCAGGCGCTTGCGGCCCCATTCCGCCGCCTGTCTGAAGTACAGTTCCGCACCCGCGCGGGTGCCGTGCACCGCTGCGCCCATCGGCCAATAGAGGTCGGTGACGCCGGGTCCGAAGATGCCCAGCACCGCGTCCACCACGGCGGGCTCGGCGTCGCCCAGAAGGCCGCCGCGGCCCGCGAAGTAGCCGGCGAAGGGATGCTCGTAGCCGGCTCGCAGACTGGCCTCGAACTGGTCGGGGTGCAACATCCATGTCGCCCCGATGCGCTGAAGTGGATAAGCAGCTGCCCTATTGGCAGCTGCCAGACCTGGATCCGTCATCTGGGTATCCCTTCTTCGCGGCAGACGGCCATGAGTGCCGAGGATGTATGCCGCATGCAGAACGGTCAATGGCCCGACCGCCCAACGCGGGCGAGCAGCCAATGGGAGACCGGCGAGCAACGGTCCGACCCGATCGCCGGCTTATTTCACTGAGCAGATCCCGCCCGACCCGGGCGGTCGCTGGGGCACATACGCCGTCCACATCGACCTGCCACTAACTGCACCGCGGGTGGAGGACGGTCCGGGCCAGGATCCCCAACGTCGCGCGCAACGCGGCCTCCGGCACGACCGGCCAGGTCACGTCGCGGAGCTCGGGCATCCCTAACTTCTCGGCCAGGCCGGAGAAGTTCTTGTAGGACGGGTCGATGGCCGACCAGTCGTAGTACGACGTCACCTCGGTGCCGTCGTCCACCGGCCGGAGTCGGTAGCCGTAGATGTGCCCCAGCTGCGGGTCGAGGAGCTCACTCACCACCGTCCACGCGATCTCGGTGTCCGGCGAGAAGGTGGTGATCTTGATGGTCACGTCGTAGGCACCCAGCGGGATGTCGCCGAGGCCGTCCCGATGCATGTGCATCTCGAACGTGTCGCCGACCGCGGTGACCGGGACGCCGGTGGCGGACATCAACATGCCGGACGCGTCGATCGCGACGTGGCCGGCCGGGTCGCGCAGCACGGCGAAGATCGCGGCGGGGGAAGCCGGGATGACGCGGGAGACTTCGAGTCGATCGCTCATGACGCGATCCTGCCACTGCGCTCGCTCGCGTAAGCCGGAGGAGCGGGTGCTCCCAAGTCACCCACGATCGCCTCATCATCCCCGGAGGCGTCCGCCACCGTGACCGCCCGGATCGTCTTCCCGGGTTGGGAACCGTTCGCGACGGCCGAGACCCCGGCCGCGACGCACGAGACGCCTGCCGGACCGCTCGTTGTTCCACCCCGGGCCCTGACGGCCCGTCACTTCCGACACCCGTGCCGAGCCGTACTGACGCCGCGTCAGTCGTTGACGGCGCGCCGGTGCTCGAACTCGGCCGCCAGGTCGTCGGCGATCGGGGTTTCACCCGGCGCCGAACCCACCGCGCCCGGCGTCTGGGCGCCGACCGTCGCCGCCGGGGCGTCGGCCGGGATCGGCTGGGTCTGCTCCTCGGGGGGCTCGATCCACGCCCGGCCGGCCGGGATGTCGATGCGCCGGGATCCGGGGACCGTCTCGGCTCGCGGCGCGGTGACGTAGGTGGGCAGGGGAACGGATCGGGGTTCCCAGCCCTTCGCCAGGCCCGGTACCGAACCGGCGGGCGCATCCGCGGGGTCGAACGAGGGCCACGGGTCCCAGTACTCCTCCCACTCCCGGTGGCGGGACCGGCGCAGCAATCGGGGGGGACGGTCCGGCGCCGCGACGCGCTCGACGATCTCCGGTGCCGTCGCCCGCCGCACCCCGGTCCGCAGCTCCACCAGATACGTCAGCAGCAGGATCAAGGGCACACCGGCGGTCCAGGCCGGAACCAGCCCCGGCCCGGCAACGCCGATGAGCACGACCGTCGAGGAGATGAGCAGGGATACCGTCCGCCGCCGCCGGCGGGCGGTGGCGGCGCTGACGCCTCGCCGGGCCGGCACTACCACCCCGCCGCCGGAGCTGCGCTGCTTGACCACCGGCGTGGACGCTTCGGCGGCGGCCGGTCGCAGCAGCGAGTAGGTGCCCGCCGGCGCATCGGAGGCGCCGCGGCGGCGCAGGACGACACCCTCGTTGGGGACCAATACCTCACGCGGTCCCGAGCGCCTCGTGCGCGAGACGAAATACACCGCCCAGGCGGCCAACACCGCGGCGTAAATCAGTCCGCTACCGCTCATGCACCCGCCTCGCTCCCAACCTGGTGCACCCGGCCCGACGTGGCCCGAGAACACTCCCCGCCACGTTAGGACCGATCAAGATCGCCGGACGGCATTGGGCGCTCGTGTCGGAGGACTACGGCGACAACCCCGCCTGGCCACGCAGGTTCCGCCACCGGTGCATCAGCCCCGCCGGAACGTCCTCGGCGGTCAGGACGTAGACCAGGTGATCGCGCCAGGCCCCGTCGATGTGCAGGTAGCGCGGCCGCAGGCCCTCCTCGCGGAAGCCCAGCTTTTCCACCACCCGGCGCGAATTGTGATTCTCCGGGCGGATGCAGATCTCGACGCGGTGCAGGCCCATCCCGATCAGGCAGTGGTCGGTGGCCAGGGCGACCGCGGTCGGCATGATTCCGCGACCGGCGTGGGACTGGTCGATCCAGTAACCGACATTGGCCGCGCACAGCGATCCCCAGGTGATCCCGGCGACGGTGAGCTGTCCGACGAATCGGCCGTGGTAATCCAGCGCGAACGGCAGCGTCCGGCCGGTCCGCGCCTCCGCCCGCAGCCGTCGCACCATGGGTGCGAAGCCCATCTCCCCGGCCTCCGCGCCGGGACGGGTGGCCTCCCACGGCGACAACCAGGCCGCGTTGCTGCGGCGCAGGGCCCGCCACATCTCGCCGTCGCGCACCCGCAACGGCCGCAGCAGCACCGCCCCGTCGGCCAAACGGACCGGCCAGCCCCGGTTCAGTGGTCGCCCCCGTGAATTTGGTCGACCGCGTGGGCCAGCACCGCGGAGAGCACCGCCAACCCGTCCCGGCACCCGCCCGGCGAGCCGGGCAGGTTGACGATCAACGTCTGCCCGGCCAGGCCCGCCAACCCGCGGGAGAGCACGGCGGCTGGAACCGCGTCGGCCGAGCGGGACCGGATCGCCTCGGCTATGCCGGGAATCTGACGGTCAATCACGCGCGCCGTCATCTCCGGGGTCAGGTCCTGCGGCGTCAACCCGGTGCCGCCGGTGGTGAGCACGACGTCGTAGCCGGCCGCCGCCGCCTCGGACAGTGCGGTTGCCACCGGTTCCCCGTCGGGCACCACGAGCGGGCCGTCGGTGGAGAAGCCGAGCTCGGTCAGTCCGGCATGCAGAATCGGGCCGCCGCGGTCGGGATAAACCCCGGCGGAGGCTCGATTGGACACCGTCACCACCAGGGCCCGCCGCTCGGTCATCTTGGATCCGGTGGGCGCCGATAGACCCCGGACTTGCCGCCGAGCTTCTCCTCCAGCCGGATGTCGGTGATCACCGCGGCCTTGTCGACCGCCTTGACCATGTCCACCACGGTGAGCCCGGCCACCGCTACGGCGGTGAGCGCCTCCATCTCCACCCCCGTCCGGTCGGCGGTGCGCACGGTTGCCGTGATCTGCACCGCGTCGTCGTGAACGTCCAGGTCGACCTCCACGGCGTGGATCGCCAGCGGATGGCACAACGGCACCAGGTCCGGCGTGCGCTTGGCGGCCGCGATCCCCGCGATGCGGGCCACCGCCAGCGCATCGCCCTTCGGCACTCCCTCGCCGCGCAACAGCGCCACCACCTCGGGGCCGACCAGCACTCGGCCGGACGCCGTGGCCTGACGTACCGTCACTTCTTTGGCCGACACGTCCACCATGCGCGCCGCACCGGTTGCGTCCAGGTGCGTGAACGCGCCCCGCTCGCTCATGCGAACTCACCGCCCAGCGGGATCACGTCCACGTGATCGCCGACGCCGACCTCGGTGACGTCCTCGCCCAGCACCACCAGGCAGTTGGCGTTTGCCAGATCCCCGAGCAGGTGCGAAGCCGGGCCACCCACGGGACGCACCTCGGGTGGGCCGTACAGCCGCGGCGGGCCCAACAGCCCCCGCGCGAACTGGGTCTTGCCGTACGGCGACATCATCGCCTCGACCGCGGACGCCCGAATCATCGGACGTCGTTCCGGGGCGAGGCCGCGCATCCGGCGGATCGCCGGGCGCACGAACACCTCGAACGAGACGAACGCGCTGACCGGGTTGCCGGGCAACGTGAAGATCGGCGTCGAGGAGATCCGACCGAACCCCTGCGGCTTGCCCGGGTGCATCCGCACCCCGGTGAACTCCACGGTTCCGAGCTTGGAGAGCACGGCCTTGACCACGTCGTAGGCACCGGCGCTGACCCCACCGGAGGTGACGATCGCGTCGGCGCGGACGAGTTGCTCGGAGATCACGTCGAGCACCTCGTCGGGGTCGTCGGGCACCAACCCCACCCGGTAGGCCACCGCACCCGCCTCGCGCGCGGCGGCGGCGAGCATGAAGCTGTTCGATTCGTGGATGGCTCCCGGCCGCAGCTCCCCCCCGGGCTCGATCAGCTCGCTGCCGGTGGATATCACCACCACCCGAGGACGGGGCCGGGCGGAGACCGTGGACCGGCCGATCGCCGCGATCAGGCCGAGCTGCGCCGGACCGAGCAGGGTGCCCGCCCGCAGCAGGGTCTCCCCGGCGTGCACGTCGTCACCACGTCGGCGGATGTGCTGGCCATTCATCGGTTGCGCGCGGATGGCGACCCGCGCGGTGCCGCCGTCGGTCTGCTCCACCGGGACGATCGCCTCGGCACCGGGCGGCACGGGCGCGCCGGTCATGATTCGGGCGGCGGTGCCGGCGCCGATCGGTCGGGACGGGACCCGGCCCGCGGCGATGTCGTCGATCACGCTCAACTCGGCCGGGTACTCGGGAGTGGCGCCGAGGGCATCGGCCAGCCGGACCGCGTAACCGTCCATCGCGGAGTTGTCCCAGGGCGGGAGGTCGACCTCGGCCACGACGTCGGCGGCCAACAGGCAGCCGTGGGCATCGAGCAGGGGCAGCTCGATGGCGGGGGTCGGGGCGACGTTGTCCAGGATGTGGGCCAAATGCTCTTCGACCGATTTCATGCCTGCTCGCTCGCGTTCAGCTCGTTCTTGACGAAGTCGGTAAGCCAGCACCGGAAATCCGGGCCGAGGTCGGGCCGGTCGCAGGCCAGCCGCACGATCGTGCGCAGGTACTCGGCCCGGTCGCCGGTGTCGTAACGGCGGCCGCGGAACACCACCGCGTGCACCGGCCCGCCGCCGTCGCCGAGGGCCAATGACCGCAGGGCATCGGTCAGCTGGATCTCCCCGCCACGACCCGGCGGGGTGCGGCGCAGCACGTCAAACACGGCCGGCTCCAGAACGTAGCGTCCGATGATGGCCAGGTTGCTCGGCGCCGCGGCCGGATCGGGTTTCTCGACCAGGTCGGTGACCCGGACGACCGACGGGTCGTTGGTTGGCGCGACCGCGGCGCACCCGTAGAGACCGATCTGGTCGGCGGGCACCTCCATCAGCGCGATAACGCTGCCGCCGAGCAGGTCGCGCGCGGCCATCATCGGCTTGAGCAGCGGGTCGCGCGGGTCGATCATGTCGTCGCCGAGCAGCACCGCGAAGGGGTGGTCCCCGACGTGCTGCGCCGCGCACAGCACGGCGTGTCCGAGGCCGCGCGGATCCCGCTGCCGGACGTAGTGCATGGTCGCCAGGTCGGAGGAGGCGCGCACCCGGGACAGCGTCTCGGTGTCCCCTTTGGCCTCGAGCTTCTCCTCGAGTTCGTAATTGCGATCGAAATGGTCCTCCAGCGCCCGCTTGTTGCGTCCGGTGATCATCAGCACATCGGTCAGGCCGGCGGCGACGGCCTCCTCGACCACGTACTCGATCGCGGGTTTGTCGACGACCGGGAGCATCTCCTTCGGCGTGGCCTTGGTGGCGGGCAGGAAACGGGTGCCCAGACCCGCGGCCGGCACCACCGCCTTCGTCATGGTCATTCCGGCAGGCTATCTGGCGTGAGCCCGAGCAAGGACGACCTCCGAGCGGCGGCCTCCACCCGCCGGCGCGGGATCTCCGAGCGGGCGCGGCGAACGGCGGCAGAGGCGTTGTGCGCGCACGCGTTGGAGCGCCCGGAGCTGGACGTCGCCACGCTCGCCGCGTATGTCTCGGTCGGGGCCGAGCCGGGCACGCAACCGTTGTTGGCGGCCCTGCAGGAGCGCGGCCGCACCGTGCTGTTGCCGGTGCAGGTGAGCGGCGGCGGTCTGGACTGGGCGGCCTTCACCGGGGTGGCGGATCTGCGCCCCGGTCCGCGCGGCATCCCCGAACCGAGCGGGCCATCTCTGGGCGCGGGCGCACTCGCCCGCGCCGAGGCGGTCCTGGTGCCGGGTCTGCTGGCCGACCGCGCGGGGAATCGGCTCGGCCGCGGCGCCGGGTGCTACGACCGGGCCCTGCGCCACCGTCGTCCCGGCGTGCCGATCGTGGTGCTGCTCTACCCCGGGGAGCTGGTGGACGAGTTGCCGGCAGAACCGCACGACATACCCGTCGACGCGGCCCTCACCCCGGACGGTTGGGTGCGACTCGACTGAGCGGGGAGTGGACGAACCCGTCCTGATCAGTCATCATTAGCACTCGAAGGGTGCGAGTGCCAAGCAGGAGGATTGCGTGCCCACCTACCAGTACGCGTGCACGGATTGCGAGCACGAGCTCGAGGCCGTTCAGAAGTTCACCGACGAACCGCTGACCGAGTGCCCGAGCTGCTCCGGTCGGCTGCGGAAGGTGTTCTCCGCGGTGGGCGTGGTGTTCAAGGGGTCCGGCTTCTACCGCACCGACAGCCGCGCGAAGAGCTCGGCGAGCGAGCCGGGGTCGTCGTCCAAGTCCGACGCCGCGACCAAATCGGGCAGCAACTCCGGCGAGCGTCCGGCCGCGAAGTCCGACGCGGGCGGCGTGTCGAAGAGCGAGACCGCGGCCTGATCAGCGGCCGCCTGTGGATGCCGGGTTCGTCCACAGGGCGGCGGAGCGCAGCCGGTTCCGTCCCCGGTCGTGGCTAGGGTCCTCGCCATGACGGACACGACCGGCACCCCAACCGCCGAGATAGGCATCATCGGCGGTTCTGGCCTCTACGAGTTCCTCAGCGAGGCTGTCGAGGTGTCGGTGGAAACGCCGTACGGCCCACCTTCGGACCCGTTGGTCATCGGCCAGGTGGCCGAGCGACGGGTCGCGTTCGTGCCCCGCCACGGTGCGGACCACCGCTGGCCGCCGCACCGGATCCCGTACCGGGCGAACCTGTGGGCGCTGCGTTCGCTGGGCGTGCGTCAGGTTCTGGCCCCGTGCGCGGTGGGATCGCTGCGCCACGACCGACCGATCGGTGCGCTGGTGATCCCGGACCAGGTGGTCGATCGCACCGCGGGGCGGGTGGGCACCTTCTACGACGGTCCGCCCGCCGGGGTGGTGCACGTGTCGTTCGCCGATCCGTATTGCCCGACCGGTCGGGAGATCGCCGCTCAGGTCGCCCGCGCCGCCGGCTGGGAGCCGTTCACCGAGGGCACGCTGGTGGTGATCGAGGGTCCACGATTCTCCAGCCGCGCGGAATCGCAGTGGTACGCGGCCTCCGGGGCGTCGATCATCGGCATGACCGGCCAGCCCGAGGCGGCGCTGGCCCGCGAGCTGGCCCTGTGCTACACCGCGATCGCGCTGGTGACCGACCTCGATGCGGGGATAGACACCGGTGGCGGGGTGACGATGGCCGAGGTGTTCACGATCTTCAAGCAGAACGTGGATCGGCTTCGGCAGCTGCTGTTCGAGCTGGTCGCGGCCCTGCCGGCGGAACGGAAGTGCCCGTGTCCGGAGGCGCTCGACGGCCTCGCGACCGGGTTCGAGCTGCCGTGATCCCCGCGGCCAGGGGCTCCGGGGCCGTCCCGGATTGGCTGGTTCGGCATCGGCGGGTGGTGGCGGCGGCCTGTGCGGGGGTCGCGGTGTGGTCCGGGCTGCAGGTCCTCGTCCCCGGTCCGGGCGCCACGGTCCCGGTGTTGATCGCGAAGCGGGACCTGGCCTGGGGTTCGGCCATCGGCCGCGGGGACGTCGTGACCGTTCGGCTGCCCGCCGCCGCCGCACCGAGCCGAGTGCTGCGCGAGCCGGCGCAGGCGATCGGGCGCTGGCCCGCCTCGCCGGTCCGCCGCGGGGAGCCGATCACCGACCTGAGGCTGCTGGGCGGCGCCGCGACCGATCCCCGGGGCGGGGACGGCGTGGTGGCGGCGCCCATCCGGATCGCCGATCCGGCGGCGGCGCGATTGCTGCACGCCGGAATGACGATCGACGTGCTCTCCGTGCCCGGCGACGAGTTCACCGCGGTGCCGAGCGGCTCGCCCGCGGAGGTCGTCGCGCCGGGCGTTCGGGTGCTGAGCGTTTCCGCGTCAGACGACGCAGCCGGAGGTCAGGGGGCGCTGGTGGTCGTGGCCACCAGCGCGGGTACGGCCGCCCGGCTGGCGATGGCCGGGGCGAGCGGGCGACTTTCGATCACGTGGCATCCCGCGCCCGGCGCCTGAACCGGTTCCGGTACCGGACAGTTCTCCAGTGCCCGTCAGGGGCGTTCTGGGGCGATTGGCTTCTCGCCGTCCCGCGGTACCGGTGCGGGCATCCGGCGCGCCGTCAAGTGACGATCCTCGATGCGCGCCAGGAAGAACACGAACCCCATCACGACGAGCGGCATGCTGCAGGCCACGGCCAGGCGCATCTCAGGCCTCGGTCCAGGTAGTGGCGGCCCGCATGGTCTTGGCCCGTCCGGGGTCGCGGCCCTCGGCGTCGACCCGCTCGCTCGCGGCTCTACCCGGCTGCGCACCGAGCCGGTTCCGTGGCCCGCGCAGGGCCTGCTCCACGTCCGGGTAGGCCGGTAGCGAGACAGACAAACCCGTTATCTCCAGCAATCTGCGAATCAACGGGCTCGGTGCGGCGATTCGCACCCAAACCCCCACCGCCGCCGCCCGATTCCCGATGCCGGCCATCGACCGAAGGCAGGCCAGATCGCAGAACTCCACGTCGGAAAGGTCGACGACAATCCCCGTCGGTCGGGACCGGAGTATGTCGACCAGCTCAGCCCGCAGCGTTGACACGTTGGCGATGTCGTACTCCCCGTGCGGTACAGCAACCGCGACGCTGCCGGCGCGCCGGACACTGACGTTGCCGTCCACAACTCCTCGATTCTCGGGCGGGTAAGGAGCGGACGTGTGTCGTCATTGTGCGCAGCGGTTGAGAGCTCCGACAGGCACATCAGAGGCACTTTCCCGCTGCTTTGCCCGGCGGTATTTTGCGCGTCCACAAAGAGGATCTTTCCGACCACGCTGCGCTACGCACATGTTGTGCATTCACACGCTTTCGTGATCCATTCGAAATGGATCATGAAAAGCGGCCCGGACCCATTTGTCCATTTGCGGCGCCCGTTTCCGCCGGGGACCCGCCGACGGCATCGGGGTGTCGACCTTCGCGATGCCCAATCACGAGGATCGACACACCAACTCCCGTCACCCGCCCGGAACGAATCTGGTTCCGCTCGGGCAGACCGAGCCGCGGTCGGGCGCACCCATATGACGGTCGGGAGGTCCGCTTGACTGTCATGGCGCTGGGCCGGCGCGGGCCGGGCTCAGCCGCTCCACGCCTGCGGAGGCAGCCGAGCCGCTGGCATCGCTCCTCCTCGGTAGTGCCGCCGCGGTGCTGCGCAACTGCCGCGGACGCCCGGTCGACGTCCTTCGGCGTCGACGGCCCGCTTCGCGAAGGACCGCCGTTGCCGGGCTCCCCGCCGGATCAGCGAGATATAACTCTTTATAAGTCAAGCTGATTTATACGGAGGTCTACCGTGCTGCCGAGTCCGTACAATCCCGGCGCGGGCGCGGCACCGCCGGTCCTCGCCGGACGTGAGGACATCCTCGGCGACCTGGACGAGTTGATCACGCGAGCCTCCCACTTCGGACGGGGCGGTGGACCGTTGATCTGGACCGGCGTCCGCGGCGTCGGCAAGACCGTCGCCATGTCGGAGGCCCGGACCAGAGCGGCGCGGCGTGACTTCCGCACCGCCCACCTGACCGCGGATCGATCCGCCGGTCTGGCGAGTCGGATTGCCGAGGCGCTTGCCACGATGCTTGCGTGCGCCGCGAGGCGCTGTTGATTTGAGTGGAGGTGAGAGACCTTCGCCGCCGTCTTGTCGCAGCAGGGCGGTGGAGCTGAGGGCAGCCCGACCCGGGTGGTGCCGGGGAGGGTGGGAGCAGCCCTGACAACGCCGGGACGTGGTCAGCACCGTCAGATGGCGCGGGTCCGGCAAGCGTGACGGAGAGGAGTACGCGAGGAACCGGCGTGAGAACGTCCCTCAATCGTGGCACCGGCTCGAACCTGACGGATCTGGGCCGGGAGCGGTGCGCAGCGTTTCGGCAATCGCCCATGACCGATTGCCGGGCGCGAACTTCGGCGGTGGTGGCAAGCACTGCTGCTGGAGGCCACGAGGAATGCCTGCGGCGTACTCGTGGCGATACCGCAGGGGCAGAGTCGGGCTCCTCCTCCGTCGAGCGAATCAACAGTGAACGCGGGAACCGTTCCGGGTCTGCCCGCGCCCCACGCGTCCAGCGTGGTGGGGCGGGCTGGGCGCACCGACCGTCGATCGGTCCGGAACGGGGCGGAGCCGCCGTAGTACTCCGAGCCGGGGAAAGCCCGGTGCATGGGGAAGGGCGGCAGCGGTGACAAAGAGATCTCATCGAGATCGAGGGAGAAGTCCTTGTCGACTGCAAGGCCGAAAGATGCGCCGCTGGATGGCGGCGCCGGTCCCACCGATGACGACGAGCACGGCCAGTTCGATCGAGTGGCCGAATATCCGGTGTCGTCGTGGGGGCGGGTATCGGGGATGCAGGTCAAGCTTCACCGTTGGGCGGCGGCCGATCCCGGTCGCCGGTTCGATGACCTGTTCAACTTCGTGTGTGACCCGGCGACGCTGAAGATCGCGTTCGACCGGGTCGCGGGTAACACCGGAGCCCGCTCTCCCGGTGTCGATGGCCTCCGGGCTGCCGACATCGAGGAGCAGATCGGGATCGCGGTGTTCCTGGACGACCTGCGCACCCAACTGAAGTCGGGTGCGTTCCGGCCGCTGCCGGTGCGGGAACGCAAGATCCCCAAACCCGGCGGGTCGGGCAAGGTCCGCGCCCTGGGAATTCCCACGGTGTCGGATCGGGTCGTGCAGGCCGCGTTGAAGCTGGTGTTGGAACCGATCTTCGAGGCGGATTTCCTGCCGTGCTCGTACGGATTCCGGCCCAAGCGGCGAGCCCAGGACGCGATCGCTGAGATCAACCGCTACGGCACCTTCGGTTACCGGTGGGTGCTGGATGCGGACATCGAGGCGTGCTTCGACACCATCGACCATGCCGCCCTGATGGGCCGGGTCCGGTCGCGGGTGTCGGACAAACGCGTGCTGGGACTGGTCAAGGCGTTCCTCAAGGCCGGGATCCTCACCGAACTCGGCGAACGACGAGACACCCTGACCGGCACACCGCAAGGGGGCATCTTGTCCCCGCTGCTGGCCAACATCGCCCTGTCAGTGCTCGATGAGCACCTGCACGGGCCCTGGCAACCGGGCGGGACGATGCACACCCAGGCGCAGCGCGAGACCCAGCGCCGTCGAGGGTCACCGACGTGGCGGATCGTGCGCTACGCCGATGACTTCGTCGTCCTCGTGTTCGGAACACGGCAGGACACCGAGGCGCTGCGCGAAGAAGTCGCGCACGTGCTCGCCCCGATGGGCCTGCGGCTCTCGCAGTCCAAGACCCAGGTCGTGCACATGAGCGAGGGGTTCGACTTCCTCGGTTTCCGCATCCAGTGGAAACGCAAACGGGGAACGCAGAAGTGGTACGCCTACACCTTCATCGCCGACCGGCCCATCCGCACGGTGAAGGCGAAGATCCGTGCTCTGACCCGGCGAACCTCACAGGGACACCTGCGCGTCGTGCTGATCCGGCTCAACCAGATCACGCACGGCTGGGCCAACTACTTCCGCCATGCCATCGCCAAGCGGACCTTCGACATGCTCTCCCAGTTCACGTGGGAGCGCGTGGTCCGCATGGTGCAGAAACGGCATCGGTGGACGTGGAGGGAAGTCCGCCGCTGGCTGACCACCCCCACCGGGCGGTGGCGCATGCCCTCGGCTGACGGGATCGAACTGTTCAAGATGGCCAAGGTATCGGTGACTCGTTACCGCTACCGCGGCAACGCGATCCCCAACCCGTGGCAGGCAATCGAATCTTCGACCTGACGGCACATCACCGTGGAGAGCCCGATGCGGGGAGACTCGCACGCCGGGTTCGGTGGGCGGTCTGAGGAAACGGACCGGGAGCAACCCCGGCACCGCGCCTCAGGCCGACCCAACCGGCGCCGACGGACAAGGACCCGCCAGGTGCCTCAACACGGCGCACGACCGGTACCAGGGGCCCGGCACCTGACGGTGACTGAGGGTCAGCGGCCGGCACCCTCCAACAGTCCGCAATTGCTGGGGAGGCGGCCGCGGGAGGTGAAGTACACTCGCGATCAGTCATGAGCTGCGCCGTGTGGCGCACCCATTCGGGACAAAGCCTCCTCACTGGTCATACAGGATGCCGATCCCGTTCAAGCACGCTGCTGACTGCCCGTGAGGTCGCGCGCCGCTTGATCGTCCGGCCTACGGGATGGGCCTTGCGAGCCCAGCCGGGCTGACCGGCGACCCCCGGTGCGGTGCCGGTGACACGAGCGTGACCGTGCACATGTGCAGGTCGCAAGCGGATCGTAGCCACGTTGCGGAACTGACGGACCGTCAGACAATAACGCGCGGTGCTCCGGGGTTCACGCGATGTTCACCCAACCCGGCCGCTGATAGGTCGGCGTGTCGCGGTTTGGGCCACCGAGGATGGGTACCGGGGCCTAGTTGGCTGCCCCGACCGGGGGCGGCCACGGGAGGAGGCGAAGATGCCGACCGAGACCATGGAAGCCAAGCGGGACCACGAACAGAGCACGGATCTGATGGGCGGGCCGGACGTGCGTGACATCGAGATGCTGGCCTTCCGCGTCGACGAGGCGCGGCAGGAGGCGCAGAGCGCGAGGCAGTACGCGTTGCAGGCGCAGACCCTGGCACGGCAGGCGATGCAGCAGTCCCGTCAGGTGCACCACCAGGCACAGTTGGCGCAGAACGAGGCCAGCCAGGCCAACCAGCAGGCCCAGCAGGCGCGCAGCCAGGCCCAGCAGGCGCAGAACCAGGCCCAGCAGGCGCAGAACGAGGCCGACCGGGCGCAGAGCCAGGCTCAGCAGGCGCAGAACGAGGCCACGCAGTCCAACCACCGCGCCCAGGCCGCGGCCGACCAGGCCGACCAGGCCGCGCAACTTGCCCAGCAGGCCGAGGACCAGGCCACCCGGGCCCACGACCGTGCCGGCCAGTGGGACCTGCAGTTGCACCAGTTGCGCCAGCAGACCCGGCATCAGCACCTGCGCTGACCGACACCAGTGTCAGCCGCGCAGCACCGGGCGCGCCCGCCACGATCCGACCGGTTGAGGGGGTGTGCCCGGTGAGCGACCCCACCGGGCCACCGCCGCTGGACGTGGAGGTGGTGGTACCCGACGCCCACAGCGCCGGTGTCTACGCCAACGGGTTCAGCTGCTGGTACAACCGCACCGACTTCACCATCGACTTCGTCGTGCACCTGCCGACCGAGGACAGCGTCGACCCCCGTGGCCTGCCGGTGGTGCGCCAGCCCATGCAGGTCGTCGCCCGGGTCAAGTTCCCCCCCTCGATGATCTTCCGGCTCATGCAGACCCTCAACGACAGCATGAGCAACTACGAGCAGCAGTTTGGCCCCATCGCCCACCTCGGCGACCGGCACCCCGGCCACTGAACCGAACCCCGAGGAGACATCCGATGCCGGTGCGCACCCGCTTCGACATGATCACGGTCCCCGCCGACCGTCCGGTACCCACCGACCCGACGATCCGCTACCGACCCCGATCACCGGCCGGGCGCCGATACACCGTCCCCGCCGCGGCCAAAGGAACCGGCGGGCGACCGGAGAGCAGCGGTGCCCCCCGCCCGGGCCCATGACCGGGCCGGGCCCGGGCGGCGATCAACCCCGGGCCCGGCGGCAGTCGGGCCTGCGTCGCCTCAGCGTCTTGCCGCGGACCTGGCGGAATCCCCGGTTGCCCTCGCGGAGGAGGGATTTCTCGTGGTCGCTGTGTCTTGCCGGCGGCCCCCCGCGGGGCGAATTCGACCCCGATCAACCGAACAGCGGCGCACGGCCTTCCCGTCTGATGATCTGACTGATCGTCAGGTTGGTTGCAGCACCGGCAGGCCAGCTGCCCGCCAGGCGCGGTAGCCGCCGATCAGGTCGGTGGCGTGGGCCAGTCCCAGGTCGTGCAGGCCCGCCGCGACGAGGCTGGAGGCGTAGCCCTCGTTGCAGACGACGATCACATGCAGGTCCGAGTGCGCGATCGGAAGCCGATCCGGACAGGTCGGGTCCAGTCGCCATTCCAGTACGTTGCGTTCCACGACCAGCGCACCCGGGATCGCGCCCTCGCGTTTCCGGTACTCGTGCGGGCGTATGTCGATCAGCACAGCGCCGGCGGCCGCAGCCACGGCGGCCTCGGCCGGTTCGAGTCGCTGCAGTCGTTGTCTGGCCTGGGCCAGGAGCCTGTCCACCGCCGATGTCATCGGACCATCGGTTTCTCGGGTTCGCTGCCGTGCTCGGTGCGCAGCACTCGGGTGCCGGTGCGGTCGTAGTAGTTCATCCGAGTCAGCGGTGGGGAGTAGGCGTGGATCGAGACGGCGGGTCCGGCCCCGGCGCCGTGCACGTCGTGCACGACGCCAGGAGCCACCCAGGTGGTCGTGCCGGTCTGCCTGCGCAGCACCGCCACGCGTCGGGCCTCGACCCGATGCTCGATCAGTTGGCCGGTCACCACGGCGAAAGCAGCCGCGGACTGGCCGTGATCGTGCAACTCGGTGGTCTGTCCCGGCAACCAGGACAAGAGCCAGACGTCGACGTCGGGATCTGCCCATAATCGGGTCCACCACCGCGAGTCTCGCATCGGCAACCGCAGCCGCGGGCGCCAGAAGTCCTCGTCGGCGGCGATCTCGCGGACCAACGTGGTCAGCGCCGCCAGGTCCAGCGGTACGGGCAGCATCGTGCTGCCGAAGAAGTTCGACATGGTTTGGATTCCTCGGACTGGGACGGCCGCGCGGCCGTCGACGGATCAGGTCAGCCGAGGAAGGGACAGGCCATCGACGCGACGCGGAGCAGATCCACGTGACGTCGGGCGGCCAGCAGAACCATGCAACAAGAGTAACTGGACCATTTCAGTTGTCAATCAGGATCCGTCCGTGCCCGCACCGATCGCCGCACCAGTGGATCTGACATGGTGTCAGTGGAAACGGCAGGCCATTTGGGGGGCGAAATTTGCGGCCTCGATCGCTACACCCACGCGACGCCCGGTCATGATGAGAAGGTGAGGGCGCTGTTCGATGTGTCTGCCGAGTTCCGCCGAGTTTTTGCCGACTTTTCGGGCTCCAAGATCGACTTCAGGAGGTAATTGCATACATGTAAGATCAACTTCCGAGTACATCACCAAAGCTCAACAGCCACTTTCGGTGGCGAAACTTACAGCAAGCCCTCGTAGCTCAGGGGATAGAGCACCGCTCTCCTAAAGCGGGTGTCGGCAGTTCGAATCTGCCCGGGGGCACCGATCGTCGATTATCGCACTTGTGCGATCATCGTATCTAAGCGATGATGTGACGGTGGCCGAGGTCGAGCTGCACGACGAGGTCGTCGGTTGGTTGCTCGGCCTCGACGACCCGAGCTGGGTCCGATGCATGGCGGCGATCGACCGCCTCGCAGCCCTCGGACATTCGGCGCGGATGCCGCTGTCGCGGAGCCTCGGCGACGGATTGTTCGAACTGCGCTTCACCCTCGGCACCACGGCACGACGGATCACCTACCGGTTCACCAGCGACGGACGGATCGTGCTCCTGACAACCTTCCGCAAGCAACGACAGAACGAACGACACGAGATCAACCGCGCCCGCAAAACGGCCGAGGAATGCGCCCGACGGAACCCGTGAAGGAGACGATGACCATGGCCCACTCCCGGTGGGAGGACGTCAAGGCAGGGCGGCCGCAGCCGAGCCCCGAGGAGCGGGCCGGCATCGAACAGGACTTCGCCCTCGGACAGCTCATCTACGACCTGCGCACCGAGGCCGGACTCAGCCAACGGGAACTGGCCGAACGCATGGGCACCACGCAGTCGGTCATCTCCCGCCTCGAGGAAGGCGGCGGGGCGAACAACCGCCTCGACACCCTGGCACGAGTCGCCACCGCGCTCGGCCGACACCTGGTCGTGTCCTTCCCCGAGAAGGTCCCCACCCACCTCAAGGACGCCGTCCAGGTCGCCTGACGCGCCCGTGGGCATGGCCGTGGGCATGAAATCGCGTACGACCCAGCAGCCAGAGTCGACCGGAGTAGACAACGCATAGAGCACAGACGACACGAGTCGACCGGGGTCGACGATGTCGCCCGTCCTCCTAAAGCGGGTGTCGGCAGTTCGAATCTGCGCGGGGGCACTTGACCTGTTGTATGGCTTCGGCTGATCTGTGACGGATTGCCTTCGGCCACGGGAACGGCGACTGGTTCGACAGCGCGACGATCGGGCTCGTCGTGGTCGGCTGGGCAAAGGTGTCCGACAGCAGCACCTGCCCGCCCGAGGCGCGTGCCGGCCCGGACAGCGCCGTCGACCCGACGACGGCGAGCGTCGCCGCAAGGATGGCGCAACCGACGCGCGGCAACGGCACCTCCGGTCCTCGGCGCGAGCCTCGGACCATCGGTAGCAGCTCGGCGACCCGCCGCCGAGCAGGGGCGCCGGACCAACCTGACAAGCCGTCAGGAATCCAGCATGCCGCGGCAAGCGCACGGTGGCGGCGCATCCGGTCGTAGTCGGCCACGGCGGCGCGCAGCGCGACAGGAGTTGACGGTGCCACGCGCTTCGGCCGGGGCGTATTTCCGGCCGCCGGCCACGGCCGCCCTCTCATTGATTGGGGCTCAGCGCTGCTGCGCCTTGAGCCAGATGGTCGCCGCCTCCACGCGGTTGGCCGCGCCGAGCTTGCGCAGGATGCGCTTGACGTGGGACTTGGCGGTGTCCTCGGTGATCACCAGCCGCGCCGCGATGTGCGCATTGGACGCGCCGTCACCGAGCAGCGCGAGCACCTCGAGTTCGCGCTTGGACAGGCCCGCGGCGACGGTGTTCTCCTCGGTGGGCAGGATCGCGGTGGTCGCACCGGCCGCCCCCGCGCCCTCGTAGCCGGCGCTGACCAACTCCACCTCGGCGTCCAGGTACTCGGCGACCACCGCCTCGGTGCGCTGCAGCAGCCGACGCAGCTCCTGCCCCTGCGCGCGTAGCCGGTCCGTCAGTTGCGCGCGCTCCACGGCGAAACCGAAGCCCTCGGCGAACGCCCACAACGAGTCCCGGTCGAACTCGTCGACCCGGCGCGGTTTGAGCCGATGATCGGCGTGGATGAACCCGATCACCCGACCCTCCGGCATGATCGGGGCGGCCACGTAGGAGTGGGTGTCGTAGGCATCGGCCAACTCCGCGAACACCCGCGGATTGCCGACCACCTGCTGGATGGCCATCGGGCGGCGGCGCCGGATCATCTCCGCCTCCAGCATGTGCGAGGCCAGCACCGCGGGGTGTTCCCGGCTGAACGCGAGCAACCGTGCGGCGGCCTCCGGGTCACCCTCCACCCAGAACGACTCGGCGAACAGGTCCTTGCCGCGCACCCGGTAGAGCACCGCCCGGTCGAACCCGCACGCCGCGCAGGCCTGCCGCGGGGCGGCCGCGATCATCGACTCCGCGTTGGGCATCCGGCGCAGATGCGCCAGTGCCTCGTGCACCCGGGCGAGCACCTCGAGGCGTTCGCGGAGTTGGTCGTCGGTGGCCCGGTCGCGGCGCTCGTGCAGGTCGGCCAGGGCGCGCACGGCGTCGGCCAGTTCTGGGTCGGCGTTCGCGGTGAGCGCGCCGATGCGCTCCTCCAGGTCCGCGAGCTCGTCGTCGAGCGCGGCCCGGGCCTGGAAGGCGGCCCCGGCCGGTGGGTTGTCCGGCCACGGCGGCAGGTACCCGGCCAGGGGGTGCTGCACCCGATCGGCGGCGGGGGTCACGACATCACGCTAGCGGCGGGGCCTGCTCCGGGGACGTGTAGGAGGGTAGGTCCGCGCTGGGCTGCCAGGAGTGCCGGCGCAACGCCTTCATCACGCGGTACTTCGCGACCCCGTGCGCGTTGCCCGCGTACCAGACCAGGTGCACCGAGATCGGGAACGCGGCGTTCCAGAACAGCTCCGGGATGGGGTCGCGGGGCGCCGGCTCGGCTGCCATGTCGACGTCGGCGCACACGTAGCCCTCGCCGTCGGCGTAAGACATCCGGCGCAGGATCACTCCGTCGGCGTCGCAGATGGTCGTCTCGCCGAGCATCCGGGACGGCCAGCTGAGGCCCGGCACCAACGGGGTTTCCATGGTGAACGGGCCGACGTGCGAGGGATGCACGGCGGGCACGCCGAGCATCCGGGCCATCCGGGGCGGGGTCTCCCGGCAGTACTGCATGAGGAATTCCTCGTCCCGCTTGATGAACCAGGAACGCGTGGCCGCCCACGTTGGGAACGACGGGAAGTGCATGCCGCCGGCCAACAGGCGGACCCGCCCCACCATGCGCTTCGCGGTACGCACCCGACCCCACTCAAACCCGTTGGCGCAACCGATCGACCCGATAGAGGTGGCCATCACCCCATCGTCGGTACCTGATGTGTAGTAGTTGTTCTCCCAGAACGACGGCTGGTCCTTGTCGTGCAGGTGGATGCCGCCGTCGGGCTCGCACAACGCATACGTGCCGCGGGTGTCATTGCCGCGCACCGCGATGAACCCGCCGCCGACCAGGCAGCCGTGGTCGTGGGCCAACTGACGCAACGTCTGCAACGGCGCGCCGAGGAGCGGCCGGGCCACCGAGCGCATCCGCCGGTCGTAGGCGTTGGGGGAGGTCATTGCCTCGGGCAGGAAGATGGCCTCGGGGGAGTGTTCCTTGGCCGCGGCGCTGACCAGGTCCGCGCAGCGACGCAGGTTGCCCTCAACGTCGCCGATCTGCAGGGCCGGTTGGACGGCTACCACGCGGGTCATCGGGCGACCCGGTGACGGGCCACGATCGCGGCCGCGTCGATGCCGGCGGGCAGGCATCCCAGCGTGCCGCCGCCGTCCTCCAGCTTGCCCGCGCAGTAGGCGTCGGCCACCGCAGCCGGCGCGTGCCGGACCAGCAGCGACGCCTGCAGGCAGCGGGCCATCCGCCCGGTCAGTTCCCGGGCCCGCGCCTCGTCCACACCGGCCGCGACCATGTCCCGCAGTTGGGTGACCGCGGTGTCCAGTCGGCGGTTGACGCCGCCGGCCAGGGCGAGCTCATCGAACAGCACCGCCACGCACTCCGGTTCACGTTGCATGGCGCGCAGCACGTCGAGGGCCTGCACGTTGCCCGAGCCCTCCCAGATCGACATCAGCGGCGCCTCCCGGTAGCTGCGCGGCAGCCGCGACTCCTCGATGTAGCCGTAGCCTCCCTGGCACTCCAACGCCTCGGCGGCGTGCAGCGGGGCGCGCTTGCAGATCCAGAACTTCAGCACCGGGGCGGCCAGCCGCCGGAACGTCGCGGCGGCCGGGTCGCCGGCCGCGGCGTCCGAGGTGGCCCGAGCCAGATGTAGCGCGGACCAGGACGCGGCTTCGCTCTCCAGCGCCAGGTCGGCGAGCACCGCGGTCATTGCGGGTTGGTCGAGGAGGCGTTGGCCGAACGCGTAGCGGTGCGCGCACCAGTGGATGGCCTCGATGGTGCCGGTGCGCAGTACCGCGGTGGAGCCGAGCACGCAGTCCTGCCGGGTGCCGGCGATCATGGCCATGATGGCCCGCACGCCGCGGCCGGGCTCGCCGATCAGCAGTGCACGGGCGCCCTCGAAGCGGACCTCCGCGGTGGCATTGGAGCGGTTGCCGAGCTTGTCCTTGAGCCGATCCAGCGTCCAGCCGTTGTCGGTGCCGTCGGGCAGCCGCCGGGGGACGAGCAGGCAGCTGACACCCTGCGGGGTCTGCGCGAGGACGAACAGCGCGTCGGAGTGCACGGCGGAGACGAACCACTTCTCGCCGGTGACCCGGTAGCCGTCGCCGTCGGGCTCGGCGACGGTCGTGTTGGCCCGCACGTCCGAGCCGCCCTGCTTCTCGGTCAGCGCCATGCCGATCAGCGCGCCCTGTTTGGCGTTCGCGGGCAGTGGGCGGGTGTCGTAGATCCCGGACGTCACCAAGGGTTCCCACACCGCGGCGGCGGTCGGGTCCAGGCGGAGTGCGGGGACACAGGCGTAGGTCATGGCCAACGGACAGGTGGCCCCGGCCTCAACCTGCGCGACACCGATGAACTTGGCCGCCCGGGCGACCTGGGCACCGGGCGCGCTGTCGGCCCACACCGCGCCGGCCACCCCGTGCTCCACGGCCAGCCGCATGACGTGGTGCCAGGCCGGGTCGAAGCGAACCTCGTCGACGCGGACGCCCGAGCGGTCGTAGGGGACGTGGACCGGCGGGTGCTCGTTGGCCGCGAACCCGGCCTCCAACCCCTCGGCGGAGCCCAGCGCCCGGCCGAGGACGCTGCATTCCGCGATCCGATCGCCGGCGCCGAACGCTGCCATCGCCTCGACCAGGGCGACGTCGTCGGCGATCACGTCGAAGTCCTGCAGTCGCGGCGGGGTGTTCGTGGTCGCGCGGTTGGACGCCGTCGCCGGTGCAGCGCTGAGGGTGGTCATGATCCGACCCAACTCGTGTGGCGCGGGCAAGGAAAGGGAGATGACCCCGAGTGGGGACGTTGTGCACCACGAAGGGCGACGTGGGGCGGCGGGATGCGTCCCTACGGTTCGTTCATGGAGGAGATCGCGCGTAACGACAGCGCCGACGTGGTCATCGCCGGGGCGCGGTGCGCGGGCAGCGCCGCGGCCATCGCGTTCGCCCGGGCCGGGCGTCGGGTGATCGCCGTCGACCGGGCCAGGTTCCCCTCCGACACCCTGTCCACGCACGTGAACTTCCCGTCCGGCGTGGCCGAGATCCGGGCCGTCGGGGCGCTGGATCGGGTGCTCGCGCACGACCCCCCGCGGTGCACCCACGGCATGATCGAGGCCGACGGTGCCCGCTGCATGCAGCGCTTCTCGGCGGTGGACGGCATCGACTTCGGCATCTGCCTCCCGCGGCCCGAGTTGGACATGGCGTTGGTGGAGACCGCGCGGGCGGCCGGCGCGGAGGTGCGCGAGCACACGTCGGTGGAGCGCGTGCTGTGGAGCGGCGGGCGCATCGCCGGGGTGATGGTGCGCGAGCACGACGGCAGTCACACCCAGATCGCCTGCCGGATGCTGGTCGGGGCGGACGGGCGGCGTTCGACAGTGGCGAAGCTGGTCGGGGCGGACCGGCCCTACCGTGGCTCACGCAACGAGCGTGGCTGCGCGTACTGGTACATGGACGACCCACGGGCGGGCACCGAGTGGCGAGAGCGGCTGATCCAGCTGCGTTCCGGGGACACGCACGCGCTGATCTTCCCGTGCCCCAACGACCGGGTGCTGTGCCTGTTCATGGGACCGGCCGTGGACATCCCAAAGTTCCGCGTCGACCCCGAGGGGATGTGGGAGGCGATGCTCGACGCCAACCCGGCGGTGCGGGTTCGGCTGGGTGGGGCGACGAACTTCACCAAGCTGCGCTCCACCGGCGACAACGTGGCGTTCTTCCGCCGCTCCAGCGGACCGGGGTGGGCGCTGGCCGGGGACGCCGGCCACTTCAAGGACCCGATCATCGGTCAGGGCATCCGCGACGCGATCCGCTTCGGCCGGTTGCTGGGCGAGGCCTGCGGACCGGTGCTGGACGAGCCGGATGCCTGCGATGCCGCTGCGCGTGCCGTGGAGGCCCGACGGGATCGCGAGTGCAACGCGACCTATCACTGGGGCAACCGGGAGTCGCGCGACTTCGTGGTCAACCCGATCGTGCAGGAGGCGCTGGTCGACCTGGACGGTCGGGAACCGCCGTTGCTGCTGCACATGTTCGACCGGATCAAGGCACCGCATCATGTGCTGAACCCGGTGCGCGGGGCGAAGTACGTAGCGCGTGCCATGCTGCGCACCGGGTCGGACCGGCGCGCGTTGCTGAAGGAAGCGCTCGGCGAGATCCGCATCGACCGGGACGTTTGGCGCGAGGAGTTGCGGCCGAAGTTCCGGTCCGCGCGGATCACCGCCTCGGAGCGGGCGGACTATGAGTGGCCGCCGCGCACGCCGGGGAGCCCGCGGGAGCGTGTCGGATGACCGAGCACGCCACCAAGCGCGTCGTCGCCGTGCAGCTGGCGGTCCGCATCGGTGACGTCCCGTCAAATCTGCGGCACATCGAGGACATCGTCGGCCAGGCCGCCCGGGAGCACTCACCGGACATGATC
>Ga0157362_1000019_pt1 | contig 47772 bp, 38 predicted proteins | sample AttlaeALBM3_FD_111480 | JGI IMG/M metagenome (GOLD analysis project Ga0157362, IMG submission 111480) | Fungus gardens microbial communities from leaf cutter ant in Ribeirão Preto, State of São Paulo, Brazil - Atta laevigata ALBM3 | ecosystem: Host-associated > Fungi > Mycelium > Unclassified ... | reverse complement strand
ATCGTCCACCTGATCCGCAACAGCCTGCGGGGAAAGAGTCTTTTTTTTCAATGCCAGTCGGAGCGAAGCTTCCCGCGCCACCGGCCAGATCAGCGGCGACGGGTCATGTGCAAGAACCAAGAGCTTCGCTTCTGCATCCGACGTATTCCGCCGCGCCGCCAGCAGGGCCTTCGCCAGAGCTACCTGCGGTCCGTCCGGGAGCTGATCGAGCACTTTCGTGGCACCATCACTGCCATAACGCGCGATCCACTGGGTCGCCGAAGGCAACAGCCGCTCCTTCAGCGGAGCTGCGTAAGTTTGAAGAACAGGAAGCCCTGTCGCGATCAGATCCGCCGTCTGAAGACGGTCGCTTTCCGGAGATCCTGATGCGCTTTGTCTAACCCGACATGAAGATGGTATAAGCATCCGCATCATTCCGCGCCAGAGCTGGTCTTCCGGCGTACTCCCCCCATCTTCTGTCAGCGAGGAAGAGCCCGACCGGGCATTGAGCACTGCCGATATCTGTTGTAGCCGACGTGCTTCGGGCTTTTCCACACCCTCGGGCCAATCCTGCAAAGCCACGTCAATAACCTCGCCCAGCAGCGGGCCATTGCCAGCCCGAGCTGCCGCCTGCGCAACCCGCATCCGGGCAGCAAAGCGATCACCCGAGGACGCCATAGCAGCAGAGGTCATACTCCGCCTGAGCGCTTCCCGCAGTTCTTCTGGAGTTCCCCTCCCCAGACTGACACCGTTCAGGGACGAACCATAAGGTTGAAGCCGGTTGGATGCCATCAGCGGAAAACTGTCCGGCCCCATCGTATCCAGCATCAGTTTCCCACCCGCCTGACGCATCTCTATGGTGTCAGAATCAGCCGCAACCACGACACCGACCAGACTGCTCCGGACCGCGAACCCGGTTCCCAGACGCCGCATGGGCTGCTGAATGCGGCCTGAGCGCGTCATTCCCAACAGAAGCCTTCGTCCTGAATCAGGATCATCCAGCGCGACAACCTGCGGCAACCCTTCTGCCACCGGCGGCATGAACGTCAAGGCGTTGGCATCCTGCCCAAGCAACATATCGGCCTGAGGCTTTACATCAACCGCGACTGATAGCGTCCACCCTGCCCCAACAGGACGAAGAACAGGATCTCGCTCGTCGAATAACGTTACGGTAATGACCGTCACATCTGACAGGATCCGGCTGGAAACAGATTTGAAAGGCCCGATCCCCGTCAGGCCCGCCGTATCCAAGACATGCTGTCCCGCCGCCACGAGCACAACATTCCGCCCATTACGGAACGCTGCAACGGGCGTCAGTTCACCCAGAGGCAGCCACAATCCGGTTGTTGCATCAGGGACCTGCACGGACGTTCCATAAATAGGAGCTGCCGTCGCCTGTGACCGGGTTCCGGTGACTGAGGCCAGCCCTGCAGAAATCCGTTTTTCCTGTACTGCTTTTTCAGGATGCGGAAAAAGTGGCGACGGATCGTTCAGAAAAGCCCAGCCAGCAGGCAACAACTTCTCATCAGCAGCTTTTGTAGGCCCAGTTTCTACTTTTCCCGGCTTGACGCCAGCGGTTTTAGGCGCGGCCACAGCCGTTTCGAGCAGCGACAAGCTCAGTGCAGTGGCCAAAAACGCCCGTTTCATCCGTTACCACCGATCCGAGTGGCAGGCCGTGCATGAGAGTTTACAAGGAGTTGCGTGGCGAGAATGGCGCGCTGGGGGGACATGACCTCCATGATTGCGGACGCCTTGCGCGGATTCATCCTGTTGAGCAGCGCTACGCCAATACGCAGATCAAGAATATTGAAGATTGCTGCGGCATCTTCGGGTTTCATCGCCTGATAGATTTTGACCAGTCTGTCAGCATCATCATTGCGCAGCTGGTCCGTATGCTGTTCGCTGTTCTCAAGGGCAGTCCGGGAATTTTCCAGCGCTGTCATCCGTCGCTGCAGCTCTTCCTCAGCCGCGTCAACAAGGCGCTGACGATCATTCAGTGCTGCATCTCGCCGATCCAGTTCCTTCTCACGAGCAGCGAGCTGTTCCACGAGTGCAGGATCCGCTGACTGCACCGTTGATGTTGGCGCAATTGGCACGCCCCCCTTGCAGCCCCCGTGTGCGCACAGATCATCCGTTTTCGGAACAGCTGTCGCCAGGGTGGGGGGGGCTCCCGCGGGCTTGGGGGCCACCGGTGAGACTTCTATCGGCGCAGCGGGCGGGGGCTGCGGCTGCGCCATTGCAACAGTTGTCAGAGACGAAGAGGGAGAATCCGCGCCGCCCATCAGATCACCCGCGATAGCGTAGATCTTGACCCCAAGAAGAACGATCATCAGACCACAGGCAAGATGCAGGATACGGAAAAACATGACGTCTTATCCCTGCTTCTGACGAAGAGCGCGCAGAAGTTCACGCTCGGCAGCACTTTTGCTGCCACTGGGCTTCATGGTCCGCACTTCGTCCGGCTTCAGACGAAGCGCAGAGCGGAACGAAGCTTCTTCCGAGCGTTCCTGAACACTGGAAGCAGCCTTCATGCCTGCAGTGGCGACACGTCCGGCGGGAAGAAGAGATTCCAGTTGCTGGGCCAGCGTCTCAGAACGTTCGCACAGCATGGCCAGATCCCGCTTCAGACTCTTTCCAGACTCAACGGTTTTCCCCAGGGCACGCCCGACGAGTTCCGTCGTCTGACGAAGATGATCAATACCGGACTGGGCCTGCGCACTGCTGGACTGGAGGCTGGCAATCAGGGCATCGAGCTGGCCGCGGTCACGTCGCAGGACGGAGAGGGCACGCCCCAGATAGAGACTGTAGAAAATCGTCACCAGCAGCAGCACTGACAGAGCGATCTCGATCCCAAGCTGAAATCTGTCCATGAAATATGCTCCGATCAGCTATAGGATACGGCACGATCCGTGCCGGATTTCTGGTTGAGAACGTCTTCAATCTTGACGGCAACCTGACCCTGCTTTCGCCCGACACGCCCTGTAAAAAGAACATGTTCCCCACACCGCAGGCTGACGGAAGCATCCGGTTTGCGACGCAGGACAAGCTGATCCCCCGGAGCGAGCCTCATGATATCTTTCAGATTCATGGTCTGCTCTTCCAGAACGGCATCCAGGGTCAAATCCGTCTGCCAGAGCTCTCGGGCAAGATGATTCTCCCAGATACCGTCATGACCGAATTTTTCGCCCATGAACTGCTGCAGCAGAATGTCTCTGACAGGCTCGAGCGTGGCGTGTGGCAGTACGATATCCACGTCTCCGCCCCGGCCTTCCATATCGATGCCGAACCGTGCAGTAATCACCCCGTTTCCGGCCCGGCAAATCATCGCGAAACGTGAATTCATTTCCAGACGTTCGAAGTGAAAATTAACGGCGCAGAGCGGGCTGAAACTCGTTTCCAGATCATCCAGAATAATCCTGACCATCGGCTCGATAAGTGCGCGCTCAATGGCAGTATGATGCCGTCCGGTCTGGCGGCTGGCTGGAGCGGTGAGAGCGCTATCACCACGGACATGCCCCCCGAGAAGGGCATCGACAATGCTGTAGATCAGTGAAGAACTCAGCACGACAACGCCGTAATTATCCCACTCTTCCGCCTTGAAGACCGCAAACATGGCCTGTCCCGGCACGTTCTCAAGATAATCTCCAAAGCGCTGGGAGCCCAGGCGGTCCATGGACACCTCGACATTATCACTGGTAAAATTACGCAGGCTTGTCGTCAGGACTCTGGTAAAACGGTCGAAGACAACTTCAAGCATCGGCAATCGCTCGGACGAGACACCCGATGTGCTAACCACACGCTCGATACCACTGCTGTCAGCAGCGCCCGTAACCACAGAATCCTTACCGAAAAAGCTGTCGATCTCGGCCTGGCTGAGAACATGGTCTTCGGCGCTGTCATGGCCCAACCCTGCTATGTCATGTCCAGCCAAGGGAAAGGCGGCGGGTATGTCCGTGCCCTGGTCCGCGAAAGCAGTATCAGGCTGTCGGTCGTCACTCACTGCACCAGCACCTCTACGAAAAAGAGATCCCTCACACGCAGAGGCGCAACGATATTGGTGATCTGTGCCAGCATTGTTTCGCGCAACCGGTAAATACCGCTACCAGAAAGCTCCGAAGACTGCATTCCGTGCAGACAGGTCTGGAACGCATCCTGGATCTGCGGCATCAGGGCCGCGATATTGGCGGCATCCTTACCGTCCTCGACCTCAAGTCGGGCACCGATCCGGACGTATCGCGTGCGGTCCGTACCGGAATCAAGATTGGACAGAATGGTCGGAATGGTGATGGTGGTCCACTTCACCGGCTGCGGGGCATTATTGGCGACCGGGGTTGCCGCGTGATGAAAATGCTTCCATGCAAAGGCTCCACCACCAGCCAGAAGCAGGCATGCCAGCACTGCAAGGATGATGATCTTGCGCTTACCCCCTTTCTTGACCGGGGTTTCGTTTTCCGGAGTCTCCGTCGTCACCGTTTGTCTGCCTTCTCTTTCGGACAGCGCTCATCATCGGCATAAAAGATTAACAGTGGGTTTATGATGCTCAGGAAAAGGCGAGTCTTCCTTCAGGCGGGAACCATCATCCTGAGCCTTGCGGCCCTTGCAGGCTGCGCGTCCCAGCATTCTCCGTACAACCGGTACTATTCCTCAAGCGGCGCATATCGCGCCCCCGGTCCGGTCAGCGATCCGTGGGGTCCGTATATCATCCAGGCCGCAAACCGCTTTTCGATTCCCCAGGACTGGATCCGTGCCGTGATCCATCAGGAATCGGGGGGGCACCAGTTTCTGGACGGACGGCCCATCACGTCCCATTCCGGGGCAATGGGCCTGATGCAGCTCATGCCCCAGACCTATGCCGACATGCGCTCGCGCTACAGTCTACGTTCAGATCCTTACGAGCCGCATGACAACATCATGGCGGGCACGGGCTATATCAGCATTCTCGCGCGAAAATACGGGGCTCCGGCCTTTCTGGCCGCTTACAATGCCGGTCCGCAGCGGCTTGAGGACTATCTCTACGAGGGGCGGCAACTGCCCAACGAAACCGTCAATTACGTTGCGAGCATCACGCCACACCTCGGCACGCAGATCGCCATGACCGGTCCGCTGGCGGCTTATGCCACCGCCGATCAGCTGAACGCCTCGCAGTCCAGCACAGCCCTCGCAGGCGTGGCCCCAACACCCCCTGCGCCGGTCATGACGGCATCAGCACGCAGTGTAGGGCAGGTCTGGGCCAGCCGGCATGTCACGAGTGCCGCCGCCCAGACGCCCATCACAGCACCCAGCGCCGTTCCGTGCAACCCGAACGATGCCTACGATCCCGACGTGCCGTGTGCCATCCAGCCCGTCAACACCCCCCCCCTCGCAGCACCGTCCCCGACCTTTGTTTCCAGACCTGCTGGCGATACGCTGACCATTCAGGAGCCAGTCTCTTCACACCCGCTCCCGCCCGCCCCTGCTATTCCAACACCCCATACTCTGCCGACACAGCCAACAGAATCGACCACCATGGTCGTCGGCTACAGGCGTCCCGGAAGCTATGGCCCCTGGGCAGTTCAGGTGGGGGCCTTCGGCAGTATCGGGCAGGCAAAGTTCGCTGCCACCATGGCGCGACAGGCCGCGTTCACATCGCTGCAATCGGCCCGAATCGAAGTTCATCCTACTCCCAGCCATGGAACCACGGTCTGGCGTGCCCGTCTGACGGGGATCAGCCGTGTCGGAGCAGCTCAGGCCTGCTCGACTCTTTCCAGGCAGGGAATGGCCTGCATGGCTGTCCCGCCAGGACATTGAAGGCACAGTCCGGAGAGCAGTTTCAGCCTCAGAAGCAATCCGCGTTGGCAATGCGGTCACTTTCGCCTATGTTCCCATGCATGCCACACATAGCTGACGCGCATGAAGCGTAGGCCCTCACGGCCTGGCCTCTCGTCATGCCTCATACAGCTTGACCCACACCTTTTACGACGACTTCCCAGGACGCGCAGATGACGACAAGCCCGGCTCCCGATCACACCCCGACCCATGCAGGGGCCATCAGTGAGGAAGGCTACCACAAAGACCTCGGACGCCGTCATGTGCAGATGATCGCCATTGGTGGCGCCATCGGAACAGGACTGTTTCTGGGCGCGGGCTCACGGCTTCAGGTGGCTGGGCCGTCCCTTGCTATCATCTATGCAATTTGCGGCGTCTTTTCGTTCCTGATCCTGCGTGCACTGGGCGAACTGGTCATGTACCGCCCGACCAGCGGCAGCTTCGTGACCTATGCGCGGGAATTTCTTGGCGAACGTGCTGCCTATATGGCTGGCTGGCTGTCCTTCCTGAACTGGGCCATGACCGGCATCGTCGATATCACGGCTGTAGCCCTGTACATGCATTACTGGGCGGTCTTCCTGCCGGTCCCGCAATGGGTTTTCGCCCTTGTGGCGCTGGCGATCGTCGGCACAATGAACATGATCGGCGTGCGCTATTTCGGCGAGATGGAATTCTGGTTTTCCCTGATCAAGGTCGTGGCACTTGCACTCTTTCTTATTGCCGGAGCCATCATTCTCGGGACACGCATGCCGGTGGCGGGCCATACGACCGGCTTTCACCTGATTACCGAAAACGGCGGAATCTTCCCGCATGGCCTCTTCTCGGCCCTCATGCTGCTTCAGGGCGTGGTGTTCGCCTATTCAGGCATTGAACTGCTGGGCACAGCCGCAGGCGAGTGCGAGGACGCGCGTGAAATTCTTCCGCGCGCCATCAACAGCGTCATCTGGCGCATTGCCCTGTTCTATGTAGGCTCCGTGATTCTGCTGGTCTGCCTGTTACCCTGGACGGAATATCATGCTGGCACGAGCCCGTTCGTAACATTCTTTCAGGCTCTTGGCATTCCGGGCATCGGCACCATCATGAACATTGTGGTGCTAACCGCCGCGCTTTCCAGCCTCAATTCCGGACTGTATTCCACGGGTCGCGTCCTGCGCGCCCTCGCCCTTGGTGGCTCCGGCCCTAAAGCTCTGAGTAAGCTGAACCGCAGTTCCGTGCCCTATGTCGGCATCCTCACCACGCTGGGTGTTTATCTGGTGGGCGTGATGCTGAACTACCTCATCCCGTCGCGCGTGTTCGAAATCGTCCTGAACTTCTCGGCGCTGGGCATCATCAGCACCTGGGGCTTCATCCTGCTGTGCCAGCTCCGCCTGCGGGCTGCAATCAACCGCGGGGACATCACGCCGACAGGCTTCAATATGCCCGGCGCGCCCTATACGACCTGGGCCACTCTGGGCTTTCTGGGTTTCGTCTTGATCATGATGGCTTTCGACTACCCGGACGGCACGATCACGATCGGTGCCATCCCCCTGATCGGCGCCATCCTGATTGGCGGCTGGTGCCTGCTGGATCGCGGTCGCCGCCACGGTTGATTGTCTTTTCCGATACAAAGCCTCAGTGCGTCCTCCGACCCGGCTCGAACCCCAGATAGGCATAGCTCAGGTCCTGAGTCTGGAGGGTCATGGCGTCCTCGTTGCCGTCGCAAAGGTTGATTGCGTAAAGATTCTACTGGCTGCGCAGGCAGTCCACGCCCTCATAGACCCAGTTGCGCTTTTCTTTCGCCGCCAGCACGTCAAGATCCTACGCGACCGTCCATTCCGGAGGCTCGGTCGCGTAGAAATCCGATATTGTCCGGAGCAGGATGTCGCGCAAATGCCGATCATCGCACTAGAAATTGTAGATCATCCCGTCAATCTATATCGGCCGCATGAAGCTGCGTGAACATGCAGCTCGCCAGCAGAGCAGCCAGTCCGACATGGCGGAAACTACGAAGAGCTCTCACTGTCACAACACCTTTTGATGATTTCAGAAGGAAGATTTCATTCCATTGCAGAAACAGAAAGTGTCGCCCCCGCAGGCGGCAACCAGACCAGACAGGTCGTTCCTTTTCCCGGCGCACTCGCAATCCGCAGTCGCCCGCCATGCCGGTCCAGGATGTGCCGTACGATGGACAGACCGAGCCCCGTTCCCTGCCCGGCCCCGTCCGTCGGCGCGCCCACACGGTAGAAACGCTCGGTCAGGCGCGGCAGATGATACGCTTCCATCCCGCAGCCATTGTCCTCGATCCCAAGAATGACGCCACCATCCGCGGGCCAGCGATCATCCGGACTAGCCGCACGCCGTGCGAACAGGGTGATGGTCAGCGGATCGCCCTCCTGTGCACCATAACGCAGGGCATTTTCGATCAGGTTAAGCAGAACCTGCACCATCTCATCTTCGTCAGCGCGAACCAACAGATCGTCCTGGATCTCCAGCTTCAGGGTGCGCCCTTCCTGCTCGAAACGCGGCGCAACTTCCCCGAGCACCACCGCCATGAGATCAGCCACATCCACCACGTCCCGGGGACGCTGATGCTCATGCGCCTGCACGCGTGACAGGTATAATAGACGGTCGATCAGCCGTTTCAGTCGCTCGGACTGCTGGCGCATGATGTCGAGGAACTGATGCCGCATGACCGGGTTTTCCCCGGCAGCCCCCTGCAACGCGTCGATGAACCCGCTCAGCGAAGCAAGCGGCGTGCGCAGTTCGTGACTGGCATGAGCCACGAAATCCATGCGCATTCTGTCCGCAGCTTGCGCCTCGCTCCGGTCGGTCAGCACCACCAGAACACGCCTGTCCTGCCCCTTCCCGCCGGGAAGTCGGCGCAGCATCAGGTGAAGCGTGCGCGGAACCGGCACATCGAGCGTAAAGGTCGTGGAGCAGACCGGCGGCAGATCCCCCCGGTTACTGCTACCTGATGGACTAGCCGGAACCGGAGCACGCAACGCCGCAGAAAGGGCGGCGCGCGCTGCAGGATGACGCAGAATGGCACCAACCGTTTCCCCGAACTGGGAGGCGGCTTCCTCATTGACCTGCACGACCGCTCCCAGCCCATCCAGCACCAGCACACAGGCGGGAAGCGGATCGACTGGCAAATCAGCCGGAGAAACCGGTCTTAGATAATCATCAGGCGGAGACGTCGGAACCCGGGGCTGTCGCAACAGGAGCCAAACCGCCAGAACCCATCCTGCCAAGGCAACGCATACGAGGACCATGCCCACCTGCAGTGGCAGCATATCCGCTGCAGGCGGCAATCCTCCCGGCGGCACCAGTCAGCCGCCATCCGTCGTCGGGCCGTCATCCAAGGCATAACCGGCCGCCCGCACGGTCCGCACCAGATCGACCTCGTCCGGCCCATTGATGGCCTTGCGCAGACGCCGGATATGGACGTCGATCGTCCGGATCTCGACATGGATGTTCTGACCCCAGATCCGACGCAGCAGATCTTCACGGGAAAACACCTTGCGCGGATTGCGAATCAGCAAATCCAGCAGACGGTATTCTGTCGGTCCGAGCGCAAGCATCCGCCCGGCCCGCTCCACGCGGTGCGTTTCCGGGTCCAGCGTGACGTCCGCAAAGGACAGGCGGTCATAGGAGGACTGATGCCGACGCAGAAGCGCCCGCAGACGCGCATCAAGCGTATCAATACTGCACGGCTTCATCAGATAGTCGTCTGCGCCCGTATCCAGCCCACGGATCGCATCCTGCTCAGCCGAACGCGCCGTCAGAAGCAGAACCGGAACGTCGCGCAATGCGGGATTGGCGCGGATCCGGCGACACACATCCAGCCCGGACAAGCCCGGGAGCATCCAGTCCAGCACCACAGCATCCGGACGGGCCGTCTCAAGCGCCTGAAGGGCCGCTTCTCCGTCCTCTGCCGTCTCAACACGATATCCGCGCTGCTCGAGATTATAGCGAGTCATCAGGAGAAGGGCCGGATCGTCCTCGACCAGCAGAACGAGGCCCTTGGCACGTGCCGGTGAAGGGCCCTTCACCGGACGTCAGGCTCCTGCATCGTCTCTGTCGCCGTCAGGGCCGACGCCGGAGCCCCGCGCGGACGCAGGGACGGCAGGTTATCACCCGTCACGGCATAGAAGACGCGCTCGGCGACGTTGGTCGCATGATCGCCGATTCGCTCGAGATTCTTGGCGATGAACAGCAGTTCCGTGCAAGCCCGTATATTGCGGGCATCTTCCATCATGTACGTCACGAGTTCGCGGAACAGCGCCGTATAATACTCGTCCACGGCGCGGTCCGAATGCCAGACTTCCATGGCGCGGTTGGAATCCTGCTGCGTAATAGCATCGATCGACCGACGCAGGTTTTCCTGCACCAGACGGCCCATGCTGCGCAGGCCCGAAAGCGAAATTTGGTTTTCCGGCATCCGGATCCGCAGGGAACGCCGAGCGATGGACGAGGCGTAATCACCAATACGTTCCAGATCACCGGTGATCTTCAGGGCGGCCACAATCTCGCGCAGATCGCCTGCCATGGGGCTGCGCAGGGCCAGAAGGCGGATCGCAAGGCCTTCGACCTCGCGTTCAAGCTGATCGACTTCCGGGTCCTGACGGGCGGCCGCATCCGCAGCTTCCTCGTTACGATCCGCGATAGCGGAAAGCGCGAGAGCCACCTGATTTTCCACGATGCCGCCCATCTGCGCCATCATAGACCGGAGTTGACCCAGCTCCTGTTCGTAGCTTTTGACGATGTGAGATCTGTCAGCCATGACGCGTTATCCAAACCTGCCAGTGATGTAGTCCTGGGTCTGCTGCTGCTTCGGATTGGTAAACATCCGGTCAGCACTGTCCACTTCGATCAGCCGTCCCATATAAAAGAAAGCCACCTGATCAGCGCAGCGTGCAGCCTGCTGCATGTTGTGGGTCACAATCGCGATCGTGAACTCTTCCTTGAGTTCGTCGAGAAGTTCCTCAATGCGCGCCGTGGAAATCGGATCCAGCGCCGAGGTCGGCTCATCGAGGAGCAGCACTTCCGGGCGCGTTGCAATCGAACGGGCGATACACAGACGCTGCTGCTGACCACCCGAAAGACCGGAAGCAGGTGCATTCAGACGGTCCCGGACTTCGTTCCACAGTGCGACACGGGTCAGCACGTCCTGGACACGAGCGTCCATGTCAGCCTTGTTCAGCTTCTCATGCAGACGCACACCAAAGGCGATGTTGTCGTAGATCGACATCGGGAATGGCGTCGGCTTCTGGAACACCATACCCACACGGGCACGCAGGATGTTCAGATCCAGATCACGTTCCAGAACATTGCGCCCGTCGAAAATCACCTCGCCCGTCGCGCGCTGGCCGGGATACAGGTCGTACATGCGGTTAAAAATCCGCAGCAGTGTGGATTTACCACATCCGCTCGGCCCGATCATGGCCGTAACACGACGGGCCGGGAAGTCGATCGAAATATCGTGCAGGGCGTGGTTTTCACCATAGTAGAAATTCAGGTTGCGGACAGCCAGCGCCACTTCAGGGCTTTTCGCTACCTGCAGATCAATCTCGGTCATCATGGAATCCTGTATCATCCCCTGCCTTGTTCCCGGGGTCATCCGCGTCGCGCCGAAACGCGGACAGCAATGTTGATGGCCAGCACACCCATCGTCACCAGAAGCGCGCCGGCCCAGGCCAGTTGTACCCAGTCTTCATAGGATGCACCGGCATACTGATAGATCGTCACCGGCAGGCTCGCCATCGGCCGATTGAGGCTGAAAGACCAGTTCTGGTTGCCGAGCGACGTAAACAGCAGCGGCGCCGTCTCACCGCTCACCCGGGCCAAAGCCAGCAGAATACCCGTCAGAACGCCCGTCTTGGCAGAACGCAGACACAGCGAAAGAGTCACCCGCCAGCGTGTCGCACCAAGAGCAGCCCCAGCTTCGCGCATGGACGTCGGAACAAGCCGCAGCATGTCCTCGGTCGTACGCACAATGATCGGCACCGCCAGGATTGCCAGCGCAACAGAGCCAGCAAGCGCGGAAAAATGGCCGAACGGTGCCACCAACACTTGATAGACGAACAGGCCCACCAGAATGGACGGCACTGACATCAGCACGTCGGACACAAAGCGGACACAAGACGCGAACTTGTTGGTTTCTGTCCCGTATTCGGAAAGATAGATCCCGCATCCAAGGCCAAGAGGCGTCGCCATCAGCAACGCCATGAAGGTCTGGACCAGACTACCCACGATCGCGTTCGCCAGCCCAGAAGACGATCCGGGCGGTCCCATCGGCTTCATGATCGCGGCGGCAGACAGACCGGAAAGTCCGCGTGACAGCAGCGTCCACAGGATGGATGCCAACACCAGCACAAGGATGCCAGCCATCAACATACCAAAAGCGGTCGCCAAATGATCGGCGCGGCGCCGACGAGCAGCCCGCGGGTTGGGCTTCCAGCCGGTCGTGGAGACGAAGGTTTCGCTCATTTCGTATCTCCCCGCAACATCCGCGCAAGCGCCAGACTGGCAAAGGACAACAGCATCAGGATGAAGCCCAGCGCCAGCAACGCGGACAGACGCAGCGACCCGGCCGGGCTTTCCGGGAACTGAAGGGCGATCAGAGAGGCCACCGTACTGCGGGGCGCAAACAGCGACCAGCCAACAGCCGTCACATTTCCGATCACAAAGGTCACGGCCATGGTTTCACCCAAGGCACGCCCCATCCCGAGAACAATCGCACCGATCATGCCCGTCCGGGACCAAGGCACCACCACCTTCCACATCACGTCCCAGCGCGTGGCGCCCAGGCCATAGGCGCTTTCACGCAGCATGGCAGGCATGGCGGCAAACACGTCGCGCATCACGGCGGTCATGAAAGGTGCGATCATGACCGCCAGCACCAGACCGGCCGTCATGAGCCCCGTACCGAAGGGCGCACCATGAATAATGAATCTTAACCCCGGAACATGCCTGAAGTGGTGGGTCAGGAAAGGCTGAACCGTCCGCGCCATGAAGGGAACAATCGTGAAAAAGCCCCACATACCGAAGATGATGGAGGGCACGGCAGCCAGAAGTTGCACGGCTGTTCCGACAATTGCAGCAATCCGGGGGGGGGCCATTGCCGTCAGCCAGAATGCAGTTCCAAACGCCAGCGGCAGGGCAATCGCCACACCAATCAGCGTGCTGACGATCGTACCGAACAGCGGCGCCCAGGCCCCGTACTGATCAGCGACCGGGTTCCAGACATCATGGAAGGCAAACCCAAGACCAAACGTCCGGAAAGCCTGACTGCCCCCCACGCCCATAAGGAGCACAAGACCGCCCAGCACCACCAGAACCAGAAGCGCCGAAGCGGCGACCAGAAGATGAAATGCGGTATCGGGCCCGCTGCGGCGGCTTCCACTGTGAGAAACACCGGCCTTGTCGCGGGCCTCGTCGGGCTGCGTGGCTGTGGCAAGGGTCATGCGTGAGGAGCTCTGACTTGAAAAACGGGCATTATCCGGCAGCTACAGCCACCACACCAGTGCATTAGCCGTCCTGTCATGGAAGAACAACCAGAACAGGAACAACACGGGATGAAAGATTTATGTCATCTCCACAGGTCATGGCCGTTACAAACCGCCGTGAACGGCCAATAGAAGGCTCGGGTAGCAGCTCCGAACACCTCACCCGGCAGCAAACCATGAGATTGCCAACCCTCACCTAAATTCGCGACGCAACCGTGGCATAGATGACACGTTTAGATGAGCGAGGCCCTGAAACAGTAAGGGGGCACAAGAAAATTTTCACGACCTGAATCCCGTCTTCGGGTCACATTCCGATATTCAGGAGTATTCTCATGGTTTCCAGAACCGACCGCCACGTGACTCAGAACAACACGGCAGACAACACCAAGAATGTTTCCATCGAGACGCTGAACGCCCGTCTTTCCGACCTGATTGATCTGGCGCTGATCACCAAGCAGGCTCACTGGAACCTCAAGGGACCGCAGTTCATCGGCGTTCATGAAATGCTCGACGGCTTCCGTTCCAGCATCGACGGCTTCTCCGATACTGTCGCCGAACGTGCTGTCCAGCTTGGCGGTACAGCATTGGGGACCGTACAGGATGTTACCAAAAACAGCGCCTGTAAGCCTTATCCGAACAACATCTACCGCGTGGCCGACCATCTGGCGGCGTTGATCGATCGTTACGCGACGGTTGCCAACAACATGCGTGAGTCCATCAAGGTGACGGACGAGGCTGGCGACGACGATACGGCCGACATCTTTACGGAAGTGTCCCGTGGTCTCGACAAGCATCTCTGGTTCCTGGAAGCACATGTACAGGAGCCGACGGGCCAGATGCGCGACGGCGACCACAAGGGAAGCCGGAGCTGATCAACTCCGGGCACCAACTAAGCCTTCCGACGCTCCACAGATCTCCTGTGGGGCGTTTTACTGTTCAGAGACAGCGTTCGAGATGCTCGCGGGCAAACGCCAGTTCCGGAGCCTCGCGCACCCAACGATCCACCACCTGCGGCTGAATATCGTCCTGCGACAGCTCATGTTGTGATACGGCTAACTCCGAGACCGACTGAGGTGCGAGCCCCTTTGAAAGTACCGGTGAGATCAAAGCGGCCAAATGTTCGAAATCATTGAACTGCAACGGGCCTGGTGCCACGCCTGGTTTCTGCTGAACAATCCAGTCCTTCGTTAACTCCCTCAGATTGCCCCATTCCGGTTCTCCCTCCAATGAAGATGAGCTCAACATCCCTGCCTGTGTCGCCACGGCAAGAGCATGAAGATCCGGTTCCGAAAGCAAGGACGGATGGGATGACAGATCTTTTTTGCACACCCAACGGCCCAGAGCGCTTTTCAAAACCGATACTACGATGTCATTCACCATTGTAATTTCTCCCCACCTCATCCTGCCCGATTCCCTGTCCGGACGTCAGTCGATCGGAGCTCCGAAATACAGAAAAATCATGAAAAAGACGAGAAATACCCAAAGCCATAATGAAATTATTGATCAATAGAATAGACTTCTTGAATGTTTTATATAATGATGAAAAATGATATATGTAATTTATAAATCCATAATACCCAATCTCATCATCTTGAAATTATATCAGAATAGTTATCAAATATCCCTAATTTTTACAGGTTATTTTTCGATACACGCAACAAATGACAGTCGGAATCTCCTCTAATCCAGTATCTTCTTCAGATCAGACTGCTATTCCCCCTAAAATCCTCCAATATGCCGCTACCGGAGGAATTTGAAAATCTGGCAACATATTCACCTGCGCTCGCCAATTACATTCAGGATATCCAGATCACCTGGCAGGATGGGAAAGTCGGACAGGCCTTATCTGGAACTAGCCCTACGGTACCCGCCTGGTGGCCTCAAGAGCAGGGAAAATATTACCCGCCCGAACCCGACCTCCTCCCATCTTTGCATGTACTGGAATTACGACCCACCGGCAGAAATCAGGGACAACATCCACTACCGTCAAGAACCCTGGTTTACGATCTTCAATCACGAGACAGCCATGAAATGGCTTTGTGATTATTACGGAAAGGAGATTTCCAAGATCTTTCGCAAGGTCCACCATCCTGCAGAAGGCGCCAATCTGCGGATCCGTTCACGCGAGGTCGAGAAGAAGCTCACGACCGGCAGCATCAAGGATGTGGCATCATTTCCAACAGCGCCATGATGCGCTGGTCAACACATCTGAACTTTGCGGGCTATACGGCGCGCCCTCAACAAAGCTGTCAGCCGCGCGATCTTACAATGCGCTGCAGGGCCACAGACTATTTTGCGACCATCAGGAGCGGTGCACTCTCGCAATCTGCTCGACCAGATCGTCGTAACGCTGCAGATAATCGTTCAGACAGAGTTCGGCCTCAGCGTAACGCCGGGCTTCCTGTCCTAGACGACGGGCCGTCCTGCGATCGTCCAGAAGCGCAAGCGTGGTTTCGGCGATCTTCTCGGGCTCCAGAAACGGCACCAGCCGACCCGTGACGTCATCCGTGATGAACTCCCGCACCGGTGCCGTGTTGCTTCCGATGATCGGACAGCCTGTGGCCATGGCTTCGCGCAGAGACCAGGAAGCGACGAACGGGTAGGTCAGATACAGATGGGCATCTGAACGCCGCAAGAGAGCACGAAAATCGTCATATTCGACCTTTCCTACAAAATGTACGCGATCGAGATCCAGCCTGTCTCCCAACTCGCGGAGCATGACCTCGCGCCAGCTTCTCGCATCTGGCGGTAGCGTGCCATAGCTGACCTTGTCGCCACCAACGAGAATGACATGCGCGTCTTTGCGTTCGGAAAGAATACGTGGAAGCGCACGCATGACGACGTGAAAGCCGCGATAGGGCTCGAGATCACGGGCCACATAGGTGACGAGCGGGGTTTTGGGCGTGATCCGGACGTCTTTGATAACAAAGTTGCGCCGTCTGGCCTGCGGTTCGGGGGCGCAGAGTTCCAGATTGACGCCTTCGCGCAACAGGGAAATCTTTTCCTGCGCCCAAATGGGATAGGTTCCGAGCTGGAACTGCGTGGGGCACTGGCCATATCCGTTCGCCAGGCAGAGCGCCTGCAGATTGATCGCGTTCTTGACCCGCACGGACGCGGCAAGCTCCGATGAAGGCGGAAATTCCGGGTCGAACCCCACGTCGTTCTGGTCGGCGTGATAAAAGAACTCGAAATATCCGAGAATTGGGCAGGCCGGAAAAACATCGACCAGATTAAGCAGCTCACCCCAGCCGTGATGACCGATGATGATATCGGGCTCATACCCCAGCCCCTTCAGCGTCCGGGCTGCCGTGGCGACGGCTTCGGCCCTGAGCAGACCGTATTCGAATTCCCTCAGGCTGCGATGGGTTTCCATCGAAGGCAGGCGCGGCACTCGGTAAATGGCACGGCGAACACCGGGAATATGATTGCTGTTCGCTTCGGAGATGAAGACAATCTCATGTCCCTGCGCCAGAAGATGGCGGACAAAATGCAGGAACTGTCCTGGAAAATTCTGATGGACGAATAGATAACGCACGTCTTCTCCAGAGCGACAGAACGCCTCTGCGGTTTCCTGTTCGCACACGGAGAGGACAGCAGATGACAGCAGTTTTCAAAGGCGACCGGAGAAAGAAAGTTCCCTCGCCGGTCACTTGTTCGGGCATCAGCGACGGATCAAGATGCCGGAGTAGACTTACGCTTTCTGGGGGATGCCGTTTTGACAGATGCTGCGGCGGCTTTCGGAGAACGAGGCTTCGCAGGGGCTTTGGCATGGGGCGCTTTGGGGGCGGCCTTAGGTGCTGCGGTTTCCTCGCCCTCGGGTAGGATTTCCAGCAGGAAGGCTTCCAGCGGCGCCAGGCTTTCGGCTTCCAGCGCTTCAGAACCATCCACGGGCCCAAGACGCGTTCCGTCCGTGAACGTTGCCGTCAGACGGACCCGGTGCATCTCGGCGGACTTGCCTTTCAGGCGGACACGCAGGCCCAGAATCGGGAGCGCCATACCCCGTGAACCACAGTACTGGCCACCTTCAGCCCACGGAGACAGCCAGCCCTTGCCGAGAACGGCCTGGTATTCGATATCCGACGCTGGGATGCCCTCTTCAGGAGCGACACTGAAACCTTCGATCCAGCTCTGGCTGCCGGGCACACCCATCCAGTGTCCGATGCCACTCGTAACATCGCCACGGCGCTGGATATGAGCGGAAATATCCTTCGAGATCTTTTCCGCATCAGCTGTTGCTTCAGCGGCAGCCGATGCGGCCACAGGGGCCGCAGCCGACTGGGGCACAGACTGTACGGGAGCCGAGGTCACGGGGCCGGCAAGCTGGGCAACCTGCAGACGCGGTGCGGCATGCGTAGTGCCTGGTTCCTGATAGGTCGTCACGAGAACAGCAGCCGGGCCGCGCATCACACGAACCAGCGCAGCACCGTTCGAACCGCCGATCCAGCCATCCTCCTCGAAGGTGCTGACCGTAACGATCCCGGGCGGCGTCCCCGGAGCACGCGAAATCCGGACTCCCGGCAGTCCGGCCGGACCTGCGGGCGCCTGGCCGGCAACATGGAAGATGCAGAAAATACCTGCATCCAGAACCATCATATGTGCACCGGCCTTGAGGTCGATGACCCGGTTCTGTCGTGGTGCTTCGGCGGCGTTAGACATTCCCTACTCCCAATTGCGTCCGTTCTTGCGGGCAACAATACTGGCATGTTTCATAAACTGTCACGAGTGGTCATGACAGTTACAAGCAGCAGACCGACGATGCGTTGCACCAGTTTTTACAAATACCGGCTTCTCTTTCGGCATTATAGTGGCTTGTTTCAATAAAAACGGTAAATCACCCGTCATCATACTGGCCCCCATCGCCCCAACAGAATCATGGCGAGCTGGTAGGGTGTAACACCAAGTGGCACCGCAAAACCGGTTGCACTTTTTCTGACCCGTTCGCCCTGCGCGCCCAGATCAAAGCAGACCGCTTCCACCCCACTGCGCCAGACCTGCCCGAGAGCGTAGCACCATGTTTCGGGCGCGATGGAAGGAATCAGTCCCACATCCGGCTGCTGCTGGCGGATCAGGGACTGGACCTCGTCTTCGCGATATTCCCCCGTCACCAGCACCCCCCGCGAGATCAAGACATCGTCATCATGCGTATGACCCACCAGGGACAGCACGATGGGCAGGCGATGGGTCTGGATCTCGGTCGCCAGCGCCAACAGGAGGTCATAACCTTTCCACTGACTGATTCCCCCCACAACACATACCCTGAGCGGCTGCCCCCGGATCACTCGACGATGGGGCATGATACCTTGGTGAAGCGCCGCATCGTCTTCTAGCGGTATGGCTTCGATACTCAGACTGGGGAAATGGCGGCAGATGCGCCGGACCGTATCCTCGGAAGGTGCCATGAGCCTACGCGCCCCGGATAGTTCGCGGGTAGAGCGGGCCAGAAGGTCAGCAATTGAGAGGTCTTCGCCGAGATAGCTTCCCCATCGTGCCACACACAGCTCACATCCCGCCGGGTCCGGTTCGCCGCAGTAGCGCCCTGCCCCGTCACAGAGCGAGATTCGCGGGCAAAACCAGACATGATCATGGATGAAGACGTCATACGGAACACCGAGCGCCTCATGCAGGGTCCGGACGCACGGCGCGTGACCGATCAGATGGTGCCACTCCACTGCTCGGACACGCAGGGCAGCGAGCAGGTCCAGCAAGGACGGCAGCTCGTCCGGGAGACGATATTTCAGGCTGGGAAAGCGTTTTCCATCAAGAGCATATTCGAGCACGCAGCCATTTTCATGTGGGCGAAGGGCGAGAGCCAGAACACCGTCTGCCTCGAAAGCCTCCGATCGCTCACGCACGACCCGCCCGACGCCACCGCCCGCATCGTGCTGGAGCATTAAAATGGCAGAGCGACCTGCTCCCTGCTGGAGCAGCCGCGCGACATCAAGTCTTCGCCGCGTTTCGTGCAAGGGATCAGCGGCAATAAAACGCGCCACAAGGGCATGATAGCCGGGGTGAAGGGCATTGAGGATGTCCAAATTCCGCGCGCCAAGCGCGTTTCTGGCTGTTCCGAATGACGCAGAGCCAACATGGGCGACGTAAAGCTCTGGCGCGGCCAGATGCCGAAATCCTCGGGCCGTCGCACGGAGGCAGAAATCATTTTCCTCGCCATAGCCCTGGGCGAACAGGTCTTCGCGGAACAGACCCGTTTCGGCTAGACACTCCGCCGAAATCGCCATGCAGAACCCGTGGGCAGTGGGCAGATCGATTTCCGTAAAGACGGCGGCATTCTTCTGGCACAGCCGGTCCATCGCGCGCATTGCCGCAAGAGACGGAACCGGATTGGGACGGTCCGTAGACGGGTAAGAGAGGATGGTTGCATCGTTGGAAAATGGCGTGACCGTGCCGACATCCGATCCTGCAAGCCTTGCCCGCAACCGCTCGACCCAGCCTGCGGGAACAAGGGTGTCGCTGTTAAGCAGCAGAATATCCCGCCCTACTGCTGCGCGCATTCCATCATTGGCGGATATCGGAAAGCCCCGGTTCCGGTCGTGACGGATCAGGGTAATCCGTCCGTCCTCCGCCAGTTGTTCGAGCGCCCGTGCGAGAGATGGTTCCGGAGTAGCATCGTCCACGACGATCACCGGCACATCCGCCGGGCAGGTCGCAAGAACGCTCCGCAGGCAGGCCATAGTCCGGACCCGGTCGGCATAGACCGGGATCACGACCGCACAGCCTGGGCTCTGACGCGGAAGATACGGACGCATCCTGCCCGGCTGGATCTTCACAGGACATAAGCATGCCGGCAGCCCCCGTGTCTGTCCCGCAACCAGTTTCCCCACCAAAGGATCAACGGGTGCCCCCGTCAAAAGACGGCCATTCTCGTTCCACAGATCGAGGGAACTCTTATCGCGTCCGGGGCACTCTTTGGCCGGGACGTGAAAAACCCGGTAGCGCGCCAGAGGGACGTCGCTGTCCACATCCTGCGCGAAGTCCTCAGCCCGGAGGGTGGATCCGTTCCAAAGTGTGATTACCGGTACATGCTCGGGTTCGGCCGGCGTCCAGATCCAGCCCCTCAGGCCATCCGCCGTCGCTTGCACAAAGGACTCGCACCGGGTCAGGGCTGCGATATCCAGCGGGCTGCCGAGAACATGCCGACGCCCAACGCAGACCGCCAAATGCCGTGCTAAGCGCCAGCCTTCCGGAAGGTCATATCGGCCGCCCGTGGCGCCTCGTGCGATTTCCCGTCCATCAAGAAACAGACGGACTGGGCGGGACGTCCCGATATAGACGCTACCCGCATTGGACACCGTCATCCATCCCGGCAGCCCCGCAGAAACTGCGATCTGTTCCGCCAAAGGATAGGTTTCCGGGGTCGCATGAAAGGCGGACAGGGCCGCCTGCATCCGGAGGGTGGCCTCTTCCATGCGCTGCAGTCGTACCAGGCAGACGACTTCCAGAAACGCAGCTTCCCTCAGCCCGAAATTCTTGCGCAGATTTTCCATGCGGACCAGACAGTCCATGAGCCTGCCCGCGGAAAGACAGGCCAGCCCGACGGACCATATCAGATTGGGGTTATGCCGCGACATCCGTTCGGCACGCTCAAGCCAGAACAGACCAAGCGATGTGTTACTGGCCTGAAGGGCAGCCTGCCCCCGGGCAAAGGCTTCCTGCGCCCTGCGACTCATGGCCTCGCGCCATAGGGCACGGTCCTCATCGCTGACAGTCCGTCCGAAGCCGGCAAACGCTGCACCGGGGGGCTTCGGACCGGGGGGAGGACGATCAGCAGACACGGAGATCAGTCATCGTCATCCGGCTGCGCGTCGTCCAGAAGAGCGAGTTCAATTTCAGCGTCCCTGATATTCTGTGCCTTTGCCCGCTCCAACCAGATACGACCTTCCACCGGGTCCGTCACACCGGCCAGTCCGCGCACGAGATAACGGCCGAGCATCATCTGGGCGAGGCCGTTTCCACGCTGGGCAGCCTTGCGGAACCACAGTTGCGCCTGCGGACGATTCTCAGGGACATCATGACCACCGCCATACATCGCGGCCAGAGAGAACATGGCGTCCACATTGCCGCTCTCGGCAGCCTTCTGATACAATGTCAGGGCTTTCTCATGATCCTGCCGACTGTTGATGCTCCCGGCCACGAGCAGTCCCGCCACAGTGACCTGTGCGTCGGCCATACCCGCATCGGCGGCCTTTTCCATCCAGTAAAGCGCCTGCGTGGGATCGGGCTGTACGCCGCGTCCTTCCAACAGCATCCTGCCGTACCAGTACTGCGCGTTGACGACACCATCCGCGGCTTTCTGCATCCAGCGGGCCGCTTCACGTCCATCCTTCGTGCCAGTCACGCCTTCGGCAAAGCACACACCCAGATTATAAGCCCCAACCAGATCCCCCTTTTCGGCGACTTTTTCGAAACGGGCGTGGAGGGCCTGTTTTTCATCAGGGGTTGCAGATGCCCCAGCGAGAATCAGGTTCCCGAAATCCGCATCCGCATGGGCATCCCCTGCCTCCGACGCGACCTTGAACCAGTGCGCCGCGACATCGGGGTCCTGATGAACACCATTGCCTGTCAGATAGAGCAACCCGAGGGCACGTGCGGCGCCGGCATGTTTCTGCTCGGCAGCCAGACGGTACCATTTGGCGGCTTCCATAAGATTTGGAGGCAGATCGCCGCCATTGGCACACAGATCACCAAGCAGGGCCGCAGACTGCGTATCGCCATTCGTCGCGGCGCGCTTCAGCCATGTTTCAGCCCGGCCGTAATGCCGGGGCGTGCCTGTTCCTTCCAGCAGCATCAGCCCGTAGCGCGCCTGGGCCGTTACGATGTTACGCTCCGCCGCCTGATGGAAATAACTGGCGGCTTTTCCGATATCCCGGGGGACACCCGAACCTGCCTCATACATCCTGCCCAGAATATCGAAAGCCGTGCCGAGGCCACCCTTCGTCGCTTCGGTCAGATGTCGAGCCGCGGAAGACAGATCCTCTTCTGAATGGGCCTCATGGAGAATGGAAAGCGCCACGCCAAGATGGCCCTGCGAACACCCTGCAGCCGCGGAACGACCGTACCAGGACCGGGCCTGCGTCAGGTCGCGCAGATCTTCCGGTCCATTAGTCAGAATATACCCCAGAAGGGCCTGTGCATCGGGGGAATCGGCATCCGCAGCGATTTTGGCCCATCGCAGACCAAGGTGAAAATCCGGATGCCTCGGGCCTACCTGCGGCACATGCGAGAGATCCAGCCCCTCGCTGGCCGTGCGGATTTCAAATCCTTCGGGCAGGCCGATCGTATAAAGTGTGGCCAGCACAAAAGCCGCTTCGATATGCCCTGCCTCGGCGGCCTGATAGATCCACCGTGCCCCATCTTCGAGACTAGGCGGAACTCCAAGCCCGTCCAGATAGGCACGCCCGACCCGGAACGCGGCCTCTGCGTCTCCTGTGGCGGCGAGGCGACTGAGAAGCGCAAACCCCTGAACAGGTTGACCGGTTTCCGTGAGATGGATCGCATATTCCAACTTTCCACGGGAGGAAAGAAGAGCGGAAAGGCGACGTTTGAACGACATGAGCGACACAGGTCCTGAATAACTGCCATACAAGAACGCCCGGTCTACGCCGGGCGTTCCTTTGAGCGCTTCGAGGGACGCTCCATGCTTTTATTATGGCTCTCTCATACCATTGGTAAGTGCTGGTGTAATTTTGTTGAACAGATACTGCAGCACGGTCCGTTTTCCGACATCGATCTCGGCTGTCACGGACATGCCCGGCATCGGATGAAAGAATGAGGGCTGGCCATGAAGGGTATAACGGTCGATTCGCAGACGGACACGATAGACCCCTAAAGCAGTGGCATCATCAGACGGTGTATTTCCATTACTGCCACCACCGCCGTTCTGCGAGGACGACGTGAAAGCATCCGCACTGATGACACGAACCGTAGCTTCTGCGCCGCCGTACTGATCGTATGGGAATGTCGCAAATTTCAACAACGCATGATCGCCGACCTTCACGAAACCCACATCCTGTGAACGCAGGACAGCTTCCATTTCAAGGCCGTAGCCCGTGGGAACGAGGGTGATGAACTGTCCGGCGGACTGAAGAACAGAGCCGACAGAGCCCTGTGCGATGGTCAGGACAATACCGTCTTCCGGAGCGCGCAGCAGAACGAGATCCTGACGAAGACGCGCCTTTTCATAGGAACTGCGGTATTCCGCCAGATGATGCCCGGCTTCGGTCAGGTCCGAATAGATTGTGGCCTGCCAGTTCCCAATATATCCGTCACGCTCGGCCTTCATGGCGGCCAGCTTCTTGTCCGCGGAATTAGCGCTCTGCTGGGCAGCGATCTCCGCACGCTCGGCTTCCATCAGTTCGGTCTGCGCGCCAAGAGTCGAAAGACGGGAGCCGACCTGATCGGCCTGTTCCCGCTGTCGCATCTGCAGGACCTCGGACGCAACGCGCATCTTGCTGCCATACATGGCCGCATTGGCCCTGTAGCCCTGAATATCGCTTTCAAGGCTGGCAATCTGCTGGGTATAGTTCTCGACATGCGCCTGGTATTCGGTCTTGCGGCGCATGAAGGCAGCGCCCTGCTCGACCGAAGCAGGATCGTTCAAATTGACATGGTAGTCCTGCCCCGCAGCCTCCGCTTTCAGGCGGTCATATTCCGCCTGATAGGCATCACGCTGCAGATGCATGTTCGTGATGTCAGCCTCGGTGATGGTGGGATCAAGATGGGCGAGCACGTCGCCCTTTTTCACGAAATCGCCAACATGGACATCGATGGAACGAATGATGGAGGTTTCAAGCGGCTGCACAACGATGGTCGGCTGCGTTGAAATCAGTCGACCCGGTGTGGAGACGACACGATTGATCGGGAACAAGGCCATAACTGCAAGACAGGCCAGGAACAGACCACCGATCAGCAGAATGATGTAGCGCGCAGCCGGGGTAGCCGGAAGATTGACCAGCCCTGCTGTTGGCGAATGAAACTCAAGCAACGCCAATGGCATGTCATTGGGCGCAAAAGGATCGGTGGCCGGACGCGGAACGTGCTGGTTGAATTCTTCGTCGGACTGGCCGGAAGACTGGTCACCATTGGGGATCATGTCGGAAGAGCTCATTATTACTCTCCTTCCGTCAGTTGCCCGGCAGAACCGGGACCATCGTTATCTGTCATGTGCCGGTTCTGCTGCAGCCAGAGCATACGGTAGATTTCACAGCGCTCCAGCAAGACACGGTGAGGTGCAATATCGATCAGTTTGCCCTGATCCATAACAGCGATCTGGTGGCAGTTTACAAGAGACGACAGACGATGGGAAACGATCACCATCGTGCGGCCCTTGCCAATCCGTTGCAGATTAGCGTTCACAAGCGCTTCAGATTCCGGATCCAGCGCTGATGTGGCCTCATCCAGAATCATCAGCTTCGGATCACTGATGACCGCACGGGCAATAGCAAGCCGCTGCCGCTGGCCACCTGAGATATTGGTCGAGCCTTCTTCAATCCAGGTATCATAGCCAGCTGGCATGCGCTCGATGAACTCTTCGGCACCGGCAAGGCGCGCGGCACGGATCGCGTCGTCGATCGTCAGCCCCGGACGACCCGCCGTGATGTTATCACGGATCGTTCCACGGAACAGGAAGTTGTCCTGAAGCACCACGCCAAAGGAGCGACGCAGATGGGTCAGATTGATTTCACGCAGATCTACACCGTCGAGACGCAGATAACCGGTGTAGTTCCGGCTCACACCCTGCAGAAGGCGCGTGATCGTCGATTTACCGGAGCCCGACCGTCCGACGAGACCCAGCATCGTGCCGGCAGGAATGTCGAACGTGACATTATTGAGGGCTTTTGCTGTCGACCCGGGGTAGGAGAAGTCAACATGACTGAACGAGAGCGCGCCCTTGATGACAGGGCGCATGCCCGTTGTCAGCGCCTTGGTTTCCGTCGGCTGGTTCAGAACCATTCCCGCTTCACTCAAGGAAACACTAACCTCATTGAAGGCTTCCATCAGCTTGGCAAGATTGACAAGCGGGCTGGCGACACGGCCACCGAGCATCATGAAGCCCATGAGAGCGCCGGACTGCATGGAACTGGAATTCGTCAGGATCAGATAGGCCCCAACCAGGATGATACCGCGGTTGATGAAGATCTCGAACGGCATAACCAGGGTCTGCGGCCAACTGGCCATGCGACCGGCCGCAAGCTTCCAGCGCACCACATCTGCCGTGCGCTCATCCCACAGTTCACGCCGCGTCGTTTCCAGAGCCAGGGTCTTGACCGTCCGGATACCAGCGACCGTCTCGTAGAGGACGGAGCCACGCTTCATCTCAGCAAGCACCTGGCGCCCCATCACGCGGGTAACCAAAGGCAGGAAGATCACCACGATGAGACCGATACAACCTGCGGCGGCCAGCGTCATCCATGCGAGAGTAGGGCTCATCACGAACAGGATGGGCAGAATCACGATAAGGGTGAAGAGGTCGAGCAAGGTGCTCATCAGCTGCCCGGTCAAGAAGTCCCGGACTTTAAAGACAGCCATGAACCGACCCAGGATTTCACCCGTCTGTTCGCGCTCATAGAACTCGAGCGGAAGGGCGAGAAGCCTGTTGAAAGCATGCAACGAGATACGGGCATCCAGCCGGGTGGACAGGATGAGGGACAGCTCGCGCCGGGCGTAGGTCAGCAGAATTTCGTAGAACGAGAGAATGACGACAAAGCCAGTCAGGGAAACCAGCGTCGCCATGGAGTGGTAGTTCACCACCCGATCGACGACCTGCATGACGATCAGAGCAGGAAAGACCTGCAGAATACTCAAAGTCAGCGAAGCAAAGGCGATGTCCCGCATCACCTGCTTTTCGCGAAGTACCATCTTCGCGAACCAGAGCAGATCGAATCTGGCATCAGCCTCGGATTCATCACGTCGACGTTTGACCAGCAGCACATCGCCGGTCCAGACCTGCATGAGGCGCAGTTCATCGACGGGGACCGGGGCGTCACCTTCGCCGCCCATCGGATCACGGAGCCATACCACGCCTTTTTCGGCATCGGCACGGACCATCAGACCCGCCGAACCATCCTTAAACATTAGGACGACAGGCGGAGAATTGCGGATCTTGACGAGATAACGCCACCGCAGGCGCATGCCTTTGGCAACGGCGCCCTGTTCGTTCAACCAGCGCGCGAGGGTGGCGGGGGAGGGCGAATCCTCACCTGGTTCCGCCGCAAAATCGCGGATATCCAGTTCCAGGCCGTGATAGCGGGCGGCGGCCAGGACAGCGTAAAGCCGGATGACGGTCGGACTGACCCTTCCGCCGGGTCCTGACAAGCTCTGGGTATGCTCCACGAAATGTCCTCTATGCTGTTGTCGCGCCAAGGCGGACCAAAGGGCGGCACCACAGGCAGGAACGCCAGTTTATCCTCTCATGAATAGAGAAGACTCTCTTTTCCGTCACCACCCCTGCAGGCAGGAAATGAAAAATACCTGATGCCAGCATAGTCCAGACAGATCAAAAACTCATTACCTCCTTCAAGCATAAACACACGCGTCATGAGGACGTTTTATTGAAAACACGTGATATGATCAGAGAAAACCATATCCAGTGTCCTGTTATTCCCAATCGGACGTTTTGATCTTTTCCCTTTTCGTCACGGGGTTTAGGCTTTTCGGAAAGTGTTGGCTTTCCTCTCCGCCCTTTCCGAGACCGTTACTTTGTCGTGTACCCTCCGTTAACGAGAATGGTCTGCCCGGTCATCCACCAGCCATCCGAAACCAGGCAACGGACGATGGGTACAACGTCCTCGGACGTCTCCAGGATCGACTTCTTGAGAACCTTGCCAGCCGTATCGAACGGCTGATCGTCGCACCCGCCCTTCCTGAGTTTCTGGACCGTTATCCGGGGCTGGACATTGAATTGGACATGACGGATCGCAGTATCAACCTGGCTGAAGATGGGACGAACTGTGTACTACGGTCGGGCCTTTGCAGGATTCTAGCCTGATCGGCCGGAAACTGGGGCTACTGCCAGTCTTCAAGGTCGCAAGCCCGTCCTATCTGGCACAGCATGGCACCCCGCAGCGTCCCGCCGATCTGTCCGCGCATCAAGCCGTTCTCTACACCTCGCCTACCACGGGTCGTATCGAAGACTGTGAGTCTTTACTGAATGGCTAAGCGGACTTCTGAACGCGCACTGTTTTCCCAAAGATACCGAAAGCTGAACCTGGGAACCGGCTACGACCCTTCTCTTTTGTGCTTCTCTGTCCCATCTGAAGACAGACTCCACAAGTCCCGATTGGATTTTTGATGCAGCTCTCCCGCATCTATGCCTCCCTGCCAGAGCGTTTTTCCGCCCCCCTCTCCCCGGCACCGTTTCGCAATCCACAGATCGTGACGCTGAATGAGCCTCTGGCGCGCGAACTCGGGATGAACCCGGACTGGCTGCGTAGCCCGGCGGGGATCGCCTTTCTGAGCCAGGGCTTGCGACCGGACGGAGGCGCACCGGTCGCCATGGCTTATGCCGGACATCAGTTCGGACATTTCGTCCCGAGCCTCGGGGACGGGCGAGCCATGCTGGTCGGTGAAGTGACGGACCGGTCCGGGCGCCTGCGGGACATTCATCTCAAGGGCTCCGGGCCGACACCGTTTTCCCGACGTGGGGACGGACGGGCGGCTCTGGGGCCGGTTCTGCGCGAATATATGGTCAGTGAAGCCATGCATGCGCTCGGCATTCCCACGACACGCGCTCTTGCCGCCCTGACGACGGGCGAGAGCGTTGCCCGCGAGACGATGCAGCCCGGCGGCGTTATCGTGCGAGTTGCCTCCAGCCATGTGCGGGTCGGGACGTTCCAGTATTTCGCAGCGCAGGGCGATATCGAAGGAGTGCGTATTCTTGCGGACCATGTAATCGGACGTCTGTATCCGGAACTGGCGGAGGCAGAAAATCCCTATCTGGCGCTTCTGGAAGCCGTGACGGCACGGCAGGCGGATCTGGTGGCGCGCTGGATGCTGGTCGGGTTCATTCATGGCGTCATGAACACGGACAACATGTCCATCACAGGCGAGAGCATCGATTTCGGCCCCTGCGCGTTTCTGGACGCCTATGATCCAGCGAAAGTCTTCAGCTTCATCGACCAGAACGGACGCTATGCCTACAGCAACCAGCCGGACATGGCGCTGTGGAACCTTGGACGACTGGCAGAAGCGCTGCTACCCCTGCTGGACAGCAATCGCGAGAAGGCGATCGAACAGGCCAAAGACGCGCTGATGCGCTTTGATGGCGTGTTCAACGACACCTATCTGGTCGGCTGGCGGCGGAAGCTGGGTCTGGCGCGGGAAGAAAACGGAGATGCCAGGCTCACGGGACGCCTGCTGACGGCCATGCATCGGGGCGACGCAGATTTCACGCTAACATTCCGACGGCTTGGCGACATGGTGCGTACCGAACAGACGGACAGTCTCGTGGCGCTGTTCGGACCGGGTTCGGGGATTGAAGACTGGATCGGGGACTGGCAGGCGCGACTGGGCCGGGAAGAGCGTCCGGTCGAAGCCAGTTACACGGACATGCAGACGACCAATCCCCGCATCATTCCACGCAATCACAGGATCGAAGAGACGATCCAGTCAGCGGTAGCGGGCGATTACGCGCCGTTCCACCGTCTGGTTGAGACGCTGTCACACCCGTTTGATGATGCGGCAGACGGGTTTGAGGTACCCCCGGCACCTCATGAGAAGGTCATGAATACATTCTGCGGCACCTGACGCACCGCAGGAAAAAGGATCAGAATAGCCGGATCAGGCGACTTGCGGCGTCAGCAGGCGGCTGCGGTTGAACAGGCTTTTGACCTGGGCATACAGCACCCCGAAATCCGGCATGCAGGCGTTGTGAAGCGCGCGCACGCTCTCATGCGTGGCATAGAAACGCAGGGTGCTCAGGCTTCCACTCATGATGGCCGTCCCCAGAAAGACACCATCGACATGAATGACCTTGGAACTCAGCATTGGCCTTCAACCTCGTCATGACTCCCACGTCGGGAGCACAAAATGTTTCCACGTTCCACACGAGCCCCTCCTCAGGGCTCCACCGATCTGGAACGCGTCACTAACGAGGCTCATGCCATATCGTTGCTTAAAGGAACGTGACCTTTTTATGATACGGTGTGCCGGCTACGGAACGATCTTGCTCCTTTCCCGGAGCCTCATGGAAGGCAGGGGATGGACTCACCCCGAGCCATGCGGGAAAACGCACACCATGTCTCGCAAAGCTCCTTCCGCCCATCACCTGACCGCCGCTGACCAGCCGAATCTGTGGCTGCCTTATACCCAGATGCAAACCGCGCCTTTCCCTGTGGAAGCCGTCAGCACTTCGGCAAGCCGGATCACACTTGCGGATGGACGCGAGCTTGTGGATGGCGTGGCGGCATGGTGGACGGCCTGTCATGGCTACAGCCATCCGCACATTCATGCGGCGCTGGTCCGGCAGGCGGAGCGGATGCCGCATGTGATGTTCGGCGGCATGGTGCATGAACCCGCCATCCGTCTGGCCGCACGACTGGCGGCAATGCTACCAGGGGATCTGGAACGCGTGTTCTTCACCGATTCCGGGTCGGTCGCGATGGAAGTCGCGATTAAGATGGCCGTGCAGTACCACATCAACCAAGGCACAGAAGGACGGCAGAAAATTCTGTCTTTCCGCGGCGGGTATCACGGGGACACGCTGGGTATGATGTCCATCTGCGACCCCGAGGAAGGCATGCACAGCCTGTTCGCCGGCGTTCTGCCCGAACAGGTTCTGGCCGATCTGCCCGTAGACGCGGCCAGTCTGGCGCAGCTTGAAGCGCTGCTGGCAGAACGTGGCGACAGCATCGCAGCAATAGTCACAGAGCCTCTCGTTCAGGGGGCGGGCGGCATGCTGTTTCATGACCCCGAGGTCCTGCGCCGTCTGCGCAAACTGTGCGATCGGCACGGGACTTTGCTGATCCTGGATGAGATCTTCACCGGTTTCGGACGCACCGGGACGATGTTCGCCTGCGAACAGGCAGGGGTCGTGCCGGATATCGTGGCGCTCTCGAAAGCCCTGACAGGCGGAACCATGGCGCTGGCGGCCACAGTGGCGCGACAGGGTGTCTTCGAAGCGTTCCTGTCCGACAACGCGGGACACGCCCTGATGCACGGGCCAACATTCATGGCCAATCCACTGGCCTGCGCAGTTGCCAATGCGTCGCTCGACCTGTTCGAGACCGAGCCGCGATTGGAGCAGGTCGCGGCCATCGCGGCCCAGCTGTCGCGGGAGTTGGAGCCATGCCGCACGCTGCCCGGCGTCAGGGATGTGCGCGTCCTTGGTGCAATCGGCGTGGTGGAGCTTGAGACGCTGGACAATCCGGATGCCCTGCGCCGCGCTTTTGTGGAGCGCGGTGTCTGGATCCGGCCCTTCCGCAACATCGTCTATCTGACGCCCGCCTTCACGATCAAGCCCGAAGAACTCACGCGTCTGACGACAGCCATCGAGGACGTGTTGCGGGAGGCCGCATGAGCCTGTTCGACAACCATTTCACAGCCACCCTGACTGAACGCGAAGTCGCCGGAACGCGCCGGACCCTGCGTCCAGTGTTCCGGCAGGACGACATGATCGTCCGCGACGGGCGACAGATGCTGGATGTGTCGTCCAACGACTATCTCGGGCTGGCGGATCATCTGCTGCTGCGCGAACGCGCTGCCGACTGGGCGCTACGCTTCGGGACAGGCGCGCGCGCCTCTCGGCTGGTCAGCGGAACGCTGGACCTGCACCGGCGGGTCGAGACGAAAATGGCCGCCTTCAAGGGCTGCAAAGATGCGATCCTGTTCGCCTCGGGCTGGCAGGCCAACGCCTCCGTCATGCCTGCACTCTGTGCGCTATCCGTGGCCCGAACAGGCACGCCGATGCTGGTGTTTTCGGACCGGTTGAACCATGCCAGCCTGCATCACGGCTGCGCAGCGGCCGGCGTGCGACAGATTCGCTTCCGGCATAACGACCTATCCCATCTAGAAACCTTGCTGGCCCGCGAGGCCGAAAAACCCGGATTGCGGATGATCGTGACGGAGAGCGTATTCTCCATGGACGGAGACCGCGCCGATATTCCGGCCCTGCGCGCACTGGCGGACCGGGCCGGGGCATTCCTTTATGTGGACGAAGCCCATGCGACCGGCGTGCTGGGGCCAAAGGGTCGCGGATTGTCCTGCGGAATAGCCGATCTAACGATGGGAACGTGCAGCAAGGCGCTGGGCGGCATGGGCGCGTATATCGCGGGCTCGAAACCGCTCTGCGACTATCTGGTGAATCATGCGTCAGGCTTTATTTACAGCACGGCCCTACCCCCTGCGGTTCTGGGCGCAATTGACGCAGCACTGGATGTCGTACCGGGCCTGAATGTGGAACGCGCCCAGTTGCTTGGACAGGCAGAACGGCTTCGGACCATGCTGCACGGGGCTGGACTGTCCACAGCGGACTCCACGACACAGATCGTTCCTGTCCTGATCGGAGAGTCCGAACGCGCAATGCAGGTCGCAGCCGGACTTGAGGAGGCCGGGTTCCTGACGGTGGCGATCCGCCCACCGACCGTTCCAGCCGGAACCGCGCGACTACGGCTGGCGCTCCACGCCGGGCTAAACGATGCGGAAATCGACCGTCTGGGACAGGCCGTCATCGCTCTGACAAGAGACATCGCATGACACGGGCGCTGTATCTTGTGCATGGCTGGGGGTTTGACGCGTCCTTCTGGGCAGCGATGCTGGCGCATCTGCCGGATGTGAGCACACAGATCGTGGATTGCGGGTATTTCGGCTCAGAACATCGCCCGCCCCTGCCACAAACGCCCTATCTGGCTGTCGGGCATTCGGCAGGATCGCTGGCCCTGCTGGGACAAGACCTGTCGGGGTGTGAGGGAGTAGTGTTTTTCAACGGCTTTCCGCGTTTCACAGCCGCACCAGATTTCCCGGACGGCACACCCGAGAGAGTCCTAATCCGGATGCGCGCGCGCCTGAAGCGTGATCCGGCCGGCGTTCTGCACGATTTCCGTGCGTTTTGTGGAACGGATGCGCCACTTCCCGGCACACCGGATGTGGATGCACTGGCGCAGGGACTGGAAGAGCTCCAGTCCCTGGACTGTCGCTCACAGGCTGCGAATTGGAAGAACAAACTATACTGGATGACGGGAACCGACGATCCGTTCGGTGCCGCCAAGGCCGGTTTTGCAACACCGGGCGAACGGGTTGAAGGCAAGCATCTTCTGCCCCTCACTCACCCTGAATTCTGCGCAAACTTCGTGCGGCGGTGGCTCGATGACCCACGCTGATACTCCCGAAAACCTCCTGCGCCGAAACAACATCGCCGCACGATTTGACGCAGCGCAGGACTATGACGCCGCTGCCCATCTTCAGCGTCGCTGCGCCATGGCACTGATGGATCGCATCCGGGCCGCTACAGCAGATGATGCTCCCGCGTCCATTCTGGAATTCGGCTGTGGTACCGGCTTCCTGACAGCCCAGCTAGCGGATCAATTTCCGCAGGCCAGCCTGCTCGCGACCGATCTGGCGCCTGGCATGATCGCACGGGCACGTCAGCGACTTTCGGGAGAAGCCACCCGCTTTCACGTCATGGACGCAGAACACCCGGATACGTCCGGTCCGTTCGATCTGATTGCCTCCAGCCTGTGCCTGCAATGGTTTTCGAACCGCAGTGACGGTTTGCAGAGGCTTTGCAACCTGCTGGCGCCACAAGGGCAGCTGATGGTCACGACACTGCTACAGGGTAGTCTGGACGAATGGAAGCAGGCCTGCCTGGCTGAATGCGCGCCCTGTGGGGTACCGGATTATCCATCTGCACAGACGGTGCAAGCCGAGTGGCCCGCCGGTGGCACAGGAACATGGGAAGTGCTGACCCTGGATGACCCTGTGGACAGCGCGCGTATGTTCCTACGAGGTCTGCGGCAAATCGGCGCGTCAATTCCTCGCATCGGCAGCTCTCCCGCGAGCACTGCGACCCTGCGCCGGGCCATGCGGCATTTTGATTGTACAAGTTCCAGCGTGACCTACCAGATCGGCATCGGGACATTCGTGAAATCCGTCGAAAAAACGGAAAGGACAGAGCCATGAACTTTCAACGCGGGGTTTTCGTCACTGGAACGGATACCGGGATCGGCAAGACGCTGGTCAGCGCCATTCTGTGCCGCGCCTGGAACGCCACCTACTGGAAGCCGCTTCAGACCGGTCTTGCGGATGAGGAAGGCGATACGCCGACAGTGCGGGAGCTTGCAGGGATGTCTCCTGCGCGGATCATTCCCCCCGCCTACGCCTTTCAGGCCCCGCTTGCGCCGCTTGCAGCGGGCTATCTGGAAAACGTGACCGTCAATCCGGGACGGCTTGTTCTGCCGCAGGTGCAGGGACCGCTGGTTGTGGAAGGCGCGGGCGGCCTGATGGTGCCGGTGCGTGAAGACATGATGATCGTAGACCTGATCAACAGCCTTGACCTGCCGGTCGTGCTGGTCACACGCAGCGGACTGGGGACAATCAATCACACACTTCTGAGCCTTGAGGCTTTGCGGCGACGCGGTATTCCGGTTCTGGGTGTGGTTCCGGTCGGACCGTCCAACCCCGGAAATGAATACGATATTGCACACTTCGGAAAAACGAATATCCTGTTCAGAATTCCGCAGCTTGACGCGATAACGGAAACGGTCGTCTCTGGATTATCAGGCCACGTTCCGTTACTTGATGTCTTGCAGCAACAGATTTCACAATAATGTGTCATCTTGGCGCATGCCATAAAAAGGCCGCGTCAACCCTTGTGAAATAACGTCCTCGTCATAGAAGGGCTCTTCGCAACGCAAGGCTTCCGGCGTATCGCTGGAAAATCGGGCCTCGTTTCGGAGATGCCGACAGAAACTGGGATATTGGGAAGAGTATGAGTATCCTGCGCCGTGATCTGGTCAAGCTTGGGGCCGGACTGACCCTTCTGGGAACAGCCTCCCGTATGGCCCATGCCCAGTCCACAGCCACAGCGGCTTCTCCATCAGCCGGAACCGCCGCACCGGAATCGACGCCCTTTGACGATGGCACGGTCCGCCTTCTGGCGCAGCGCCTGTCGAAGAAGCCCTATTCCCCGCCGTCTCCGACGTTGCCAAATGCCATCGCGAACATGGATTTCGACCAGTTCCGCAGCATTGCCTTCAATCCAGAGAAGGCGCTGTGGCATGGTCAGAACCTGGCGTTCGACGTGGAATTCTTCCCGCGCGGCTTCCTGTACAAACCGCGGATCGGCATGAACGAGGTCACGGGCGGGCAGTCCACGCCCATCCCCTACGACCCCGATCTCTTCACCTATTCCAACCCCGTCCTGCGCGTCACAGATGATCTCGGCTTTTCGGGCCTGCGTCTGCGCTATGCGATCAACACGCCGGGCGTCATGGAAGAATGTGCCGTCTTTCTTGGCGCATCCTATTTCCGTGCCGTAGCCAAGGGACAGAATTACGGTCTGTCCGCCCGTGCGTTCGCGAATGGCACCGGCAATCCAAAGGGCGAAGAATTCGCCCTGTTCCGCGAGTTCTGGCTTGAAAAGCCCGAACCTGGCGTGGAGTCCATCGTCATTCATGCGCTGCTCGATAGCCCGTCACTGACCGGTGCGTTCCGCTTCACCATACGTCCAGGTGATACGACCGTTTTCGACGTGCAGTCCTCGCTGTTCCCGCGTCAGGACATCACGGAATCAGGGATCGCGCCACTCACAGGCATGTTCTATTTCGACGCCAACGAACGCAATCACGTCGATGACTGGCGCCCGGCTGCTCATGACAGCGAAGCCCTCCAGATCTGGACGGGTGCAGGGCAGCAACTTTACCGGCCGCTCATCAACCCAACCGATCTCCAGTTCTCAGCTTTCGAGGACAGCAGCCCGCACGGTTTCGGTCTGATGCAGCGTAAGCGCTCCTTCCACGACTACGAGGATCTGGCGCTCAACTACCAGAAGCGTCCGTCACTGTGGATCGAGCCCATCGGCAACTGGGGCGACGGTGCCATCGATCTCGTGGAGATCCCGACGCCAAACGAAGTAAACGACAACATCGTCTCCTTCTGGCGCCCCAAGCAGCCCATAAAGGGCGGACAGGAATACAGCTACATCTACCGGATGTACTGGGGCTGGGATACGCCATGGCCGACCCAGATGGCCCGGGTTGCTGCAACGCGGATTGGTAGTGTGACCGACCATGCCGATGCACGGTTCTTCGTGATCGACTTTACCGGCGCACCGTTCCAGAACGTGCCGCAGGGCACGAATTTCCATCTAATCTCGCAGGCCACACCCGGCACGATCCGCAACGTCGTGGTCGAGCCCAACCCCGAAATCCAGGGCTGGCGCGCAACCTTTGAGTTCGTGCCCGGCGATGCGAAAATGTGTGAACTTCAGGCCCAGCTCGCCAGCGATCAGGGTCCGATTTCAGAAAAATGGATGTATCGTTGGACGCCGTGACCGAATTTTCCCCTTCCGCCGGGCCGGCCACAGCCCCGTTCCTGCCGCCGGAAGCGCCGCTGGTCATGAAGGAGCAGAACCTTCACCAGCAGCCCGACCGTCACGGCAGACCTTTCCGTATCCTGCCGACCACGCCCTCCTTCCTGTGGCTGCGCCGCCTGTTCGTTTTTGGTGGTGCGCTGCTGCTGACGGGCTACGGCATGTACAGGATCAACCAGGTCTTCAACTCGCTCGGTGTCTCGGCACTGGGCGTCATCATTCTGCTCCTGTTCGCCATTCTCGCATTCTGGATTGCCCTGTCTTTTACGTCCTGCCTGGGGGGCTTCGTCTCGCTGATCAGGCGGGGCGGACTGGGGCTCGGCATTCATCGCACAGGACCGCTCCCGGAACTGAAAAGCCGCACCGCCGTCCTAATGCCGACCTATAACGAGGACCCGATGCGGGTCCTCGCCGGTCTGCGAGCCATTCACGACAGCATTCTCGCGACCGGGCAGATCGACGCCTTCGATTTCTTCATCCTGTCCGACACCACCAATCCGGATGTCTGGGTGCAGGAAGAGCGGGCTTTTCTGGAATTCCGCAAGGCCACGAACGGCGACAGGCGGATCTTCTACCGCCGCCGTCACAAGAATATCGACCGCAAGGCCGGCAATCTGGGCGACTGGGTCACGCGGTTTGGCTCATCCTATCAGCAGATGCTCACACTCGATGCGGACAGTGTCATGGATGGCAGCCTGATCGTGCGCATTACGGCGGCCATGGAGCAGCATAACGGTGTAGGCCTGATCCAGACCCTGCCAGTCATTGTGGGCGGCCGCACGCTTTTTGCCCGGATGCAGCAGTTTGCAGGCCGAGTTTATGGACCGCTGATCGCTCATGGCATCGCGTGGTGGCACGGATCGGAAGGTAATTACTGGGGTCATAACGCCGTCATCCGTACGCAGGCCTTCGCCGAACAGGCCGGTCTGCCGCATCTGAAGGGTAAGGCCCCCTTTGGCGGACATATCCTCAGCCATGACTTTGTGGAAGCCGCACTCATGCGCCGTGGAGGCTGGGCCATTCACATGGTTCCGGGCCTGTTCGGCTCCTATGAAGAAAGCCCGCCGTCCCTGACGGATGTCGCCATCCGCGACCGTCGCTGGTGCCAGGGTAATCTGCAGCACAGTAAGATCCTTGGCACGAAGGGCATGCACTGGGTCAGCCGCGTCCACATGCTAACCGGCATCGGCTCCTACATCATGTCCCCGCTCTGGCTGCTGTTCCTGCTCTTCGGCATCCTTATCTCGCTCCAGTCCCATTTCTATCATCCCGAATATTTCGGCACCAAACCCACGCTTTATCCGCACTGGCCGCGGGTCGATCCGGTTCAGGCAAAGCTCGTCTTCATCGGAACAATGGGGATTCTGCTAGCACCGAAGGCCCTCGCATTCATCGCCATGATATTCGACCGCGCAGCCCTGCGCGGATCGGGCGGCATGTTCCGGCTTGCGGTCTCGATCGTACTGGAGACCCTGATTGGCGGCCTGATCGCACCGATTGCCATGCTGATCCAGACCTCCGGCGTCATTTCGATCTTGCTAGGACGGGATTCCGGCTGGAATGCCCAGAACCGTGACGATGGCCGGGTCTCGCTGAAGGAGGTGGCGCACGGTTACTGGATCTACACCGTGTTCGGCCTGCTTCTGGCCGTTGCGGCATGGTCCGTCTCGCAGGCGCTGTTCCTATGGATGACGCCAGTGCTGCTCGGACTGGTGCTCGCCATCCCGCTGGCCGCGCTGACGGCGAGCCGGGACGTCGGGCTGGGCCTGCGTCGTGCCGGGCTTCTGTTGATTGAGGAGGAAACCGCCCCTCCGCCGATCCTTCAGCTCGCCGCCGCAAACGACACCGCGCGTGAACGCGCAGCCCATGCTCCCGATGCGCCGCCGGAAGAAGCCTTTGCCGCCCTCCGCCAGAACGCCACACTTTTAGCCGCCCATGAAGGCGCCCTGCCCCCTCCCCGCAAGCCGGGCGGCCCAATCGATGCCAATCTGCTCGTGGGACTGGTCAAGCTGAGAGAGGCACCATCCCTTCAGATCGCGCTGGAACGCCTTTCACGTCAGGAGAAGGCCGCCGTGCTGGGAAATCCCGAAGGCATCCAGCTCATGGAACAGCTCAAGACCTGAACCCGCAGCGCTTTACGGCATAAAAAAACGCCCCGACCATAACAGGTCGGGGCGTTTTGCATTGAGGTGATGACGCCTTAATGTCCGACGATAGAAGAACCCCCAAAGGACTGAGCCTTCTTGATGATGTCGTTACACGTCATGACGCGCTTGTCCTTGGGCAGGGTACTGATGTCGAAGACATTGCCTCCAGCCGTCTGGAGCAGGCCCTTGCCACCGAGCGAATAGAACTGGTCACTCTGAACATCTGGGCGCTTCGCAATTGTTCGAGCGGCCACGATCGGCGACGTGCCGAGCACCAGTTTCTTCTGCACACAGTAATAGCTCAGTCCCGCAACGTTACCAGCCTGTGCATTCTCGATGGACGGAAGACCATCCGCGCCCAGCGTGCCCGGCGATGCGGCAGTTAGGATGCTCTTACCAGCAGCAACTGCCTGAAAATTGGCGGAAGGCAGGGTTGCCTGGGTTCCAGCCGGGATCGTCCGGACGGGGCTGCTCTGCGGGATAGGCGGGATCGTCTGGGCAACAGCAGCACCCGAAATGGCCAGTCCGGCAGCGGCAAGAACAACGAAATATTTATTCGAGATCATGGCACTATTCTTTCCATATACAGGATGACCTGCGCGCGCCGAGAAGGAGATACAGAAATCATCCAACCTTGGACATCATAAAAGATGATCCATTGCCTTAATTAACACTCAAGACCGGATTTATTTTCTTGAAGAATACCCTTTTTCTTCATGACGATCATGCAGGAACTTTTGGATGCTTACGATTTTTTGAACACATCGAGGACCTTTTCTTCCCCAGCAGGAGCGGATTGAATGGCGACGGTTTCTGCGTCACAGTTTACCCATGTCACAGCTCCCCGATGCTCCCTCCGCCGCCCCCGTTCCTCCCGTTGCCCGCCGTGAACCACTGAGCACTACACAGCTTGGCCGGACACGCACGGATTCCTATGCCTGGATGAAAGATGAGAACTGGCAGCAGGTCTTGCGGGACCCGTCCGTTCTGCGCGAAGACATCGCCGCGCATCTGAAAGCGGAGAACACCTACGCGGAAGCCGTACTGACGGGCATGGAGCCGTTGCGCGAGACACTTCTTCAGGAAATGATCGGCCGCATCCCGCCAGCAGAGGCCTCCGTGCCGGTCCCGGATGGTCCATGGGAATATTATGTCCGCTTCGAGGACGGAGCCCAGCATCCGCTGCGGGTTCGTTGCCCGCGCGGCGGTGGCACGGAACAGGTCCTGCTCGATGCCGATGCTCTCGCGAAGCAGCACGACTATTACGCGCTCTCGCAGACCGACCATTCTCCCGATCACCGATATTTCGTCTACGCGGAGGACATTCAGGGTTCCGAGGTCTATCGAATTCAGGTCGAGGACCTGGAAACCGGTAAGCTCTGCGCCCCGCCCGTACCGAGCACAACAGGCCGCTTCGCCATTTCACCGGAAAGCGAGAAGCTGTTCTGGATCTACCGGGATGACAATGGCCGTCCGTCGAAGATCTATCGCCGCCCGCTGACGGGAGGCGAGGATGTTCTGGTCTTTGATGAAACCGATCCGGGGTTCTTCCTCAGCATCAGCGTCAGCGCATCGCGCAAATGGATCGTCATCGAGCGCGGCGACCATGATACCAATGAGACATTACTCATCCCGGCTTCCGATCCGACGGCCCCGCCCGTCGTGGCGGCCCCTCTGGTACGGGGCGAGCGCTATTCCCTGACGCACTGGAACGACCGCTTCATCATCCTGACCAACGCAGGCGGAGCCTTGGACTTCCAGTTCATGCAGACGCCCGACACGGCAACGGAACGCGAGAACTGGGCACCCTTCGTTCCATATCGCGAAGGGCATTATCTCCTGGGGGCCAGCGCCTCGCGCGGGCATCTCGCCTGGGCCGAGCGTCGGGATGGCAACATCCATATTCTCGTCGTGCCCGAAGGCACGGAAGGCGATATCCGCGCGCAGGCTAAGGCCATCGGCTTGGACGAGCCCGCCTATGACCTAACAATGCTGGGCACGCTGGAATATGACACCCCGGTCCTGCGCTACATCTACCAGTCGCCGACCAACCCAGCGCACTGGTACGATTACGACATGGCGAGCGGCGAGCGTGTGCTGCGCAAGATCCGCGAAGTCCCGTCCGGCCATGATGCAAGCCGGTACGAGACGCGCCGCCTGTTTGCGACATCCCCAGATGGCGCGCAGGTTCCCATCACGGTCCTGATGCGCAAAGGACAGGTTCTGGACGGATCGGCGCCCCTTCTTCTGTATGGATATGGCTCCTACGGCATTGCCATGGACGCCGATTTCTCCACGACCGTATTCAGCCTGGTAGACCGGGGTTGGATCCATGCTATCGCTCATGTACGCGGTGGCTCTGAAAAGGGCTGGAACTGGTTTCTGGACGGACGCGGGGCGAAAAAAACCAACACATTCATCGATTTCATCGCCTGCGCCCACCACCTCGTCTCGGAAGGTTATGGCTCGACCGGGCGCATCGTCGCGCAGGGTGGCTCGGCTGGCGGATTGCTGATGGGGGCAATCACAAACATGGCGCCCGAACTGTTTGCCGGCATCGCCGCCCAAGTGCCGTTCGTGGACATGCTTAACACCATGTCCGACGTCTCCCTGCCGCTCACGCCGCCGGAATGGCCAGAATGGGGCAATCCACTGGAAGACCCTGCCGCCTACGACCTGATCGCCAGTTATTCGCCCTATGACAACATCGCACCCAAAGCGTATCCGCCCGTTCTGGCAATGGGCGGACTATCCGATCCGCGCGTAACCTACTGGGAGCCCGCGAAATGGATCGCCAAGCTGCGCGAAGTCACGTCCGGCGGCCCGTTCCTGTGCCGCATCAACATGGAAGCCGGCCACGGTGGCTCGTCGGGCCGCTTCAAAAGACTGGAAGAAGTCGCGCTCGTTCAGGCCTTCGCGATTTGGGCGATGGATCGCACTTATCGCACCTAATAAATAGCGGTATTGAGCCAGATCTGCATGGATAGCGCATCCTTCGTAGCAAAAAAGGGGTGGAACGACTGGCTCGACCCTCACGGATCAATAGAGCCTTCCCCTCACCGCTCCGCCGCCTGGCGCCAATGTCCATGACAGCCGAGAAGGGCAATCTGACCTTGGCCGAGATTCGCGCTCAACTGGCTGAGGATGACCATCACTGTGCCATCGGCACGCTGTAGCGCTTTTTCGCGCGCCATAAGATCAGATAAAAAAATACCGCTCAAGCGGCGGAACTCGAACATCCGGACACGACACCAGGAGTGGCTCGATACCCTGCCCGATCTCGATCCGGCAGGGCTGGTCTTCATTGATTTAACCTGAGCTTCCACCAATATGGCGCGCCATTATGGGCGGTGTCGGCGCAGCCAGAAGCTGAACGCTGCAACGCTACATCGTCACTGGAAAACGGCGATAGTCGTCGCCGGGTTACGACCAAGCAATATCGTAACGCCCATGGCGCTGGATGCTCCGATCAATGGCCACAGCTTTCAGCGCTATGTCGATCGCGTGCTGATAGCCGATCTGCAGCCAGGCGACATTATCATCACGGACAATCTTGGCTCTCACAAAGGTCCTAGCGTTCAGGCCGCGCGAAGCAGCAGATGCTGATCGAGCTATTTCCTGCCTTACAGCCCGGACTGCAACTCCATTGAGAAGGCCTTCTCCAAACTCAAGGCCATCTTCGCAAAAGCGCAGAACGCAGACGCGACGTCTGGTGAGACAGGATCAGCATACTGATCGATCAGGCCTCACCAGAAGACCCCGAATCCACTTCGCTTTTATCTGAAGCGCGCATGCTCGCCCATCTGCTCCCGAGCTCTCACAACGTGATTGCCAGAAGCTTTCTTCATATTTTTTAATGTTTTGTTTTTTATTAACTTACCCCTTGCCCTCACTTCACCTTTCGGTGATAAACGCCTCAGCTTAAAGGGCTGTAAATATTTGTTTGCGAAAACTGGGAATTAATAAGTGACAACTATTACCGTTACAACAAGTGGAAACTGGGGCGGAGAAAATGCCAATTACAATTATAAGGATATTGTTCTCGACGGAACAAAAAGCGCAATAAGTGTAAATATTTCTCCAACACAATACTCTTGGGGAGACGAGGGAAGCGCATCCTCACCTTTCACATCCAGTTCCCTTACAACAAAGGGCAATGTAACTCTTACGGGAAATGGTTACCTTACAATTGACGGAAGCGTTACCAACGACGGCGCCCTGGCTGTTGAATCTGCCAATTTAACAGTTCTTGGAACATTAACGGGAAGCGCTATAACCATTGCCGATGGCGGCGCCCTGACTGTTGGCACGCTCAAGGCTGCTGTGACGTTCGGTGCGTCCCCTGCAGATTCTTCTGCATACAACACCCTCACAGTCACAAACAATGCTGCCAGCGGTGTCCTCACCCTGAACAACCTGTCTCCGCGTGACAGAATTGTTTTCAACAATGGCGCGACCACGTCTCTTCATTGGAGCAACGACGGATCTGAAATTTTAGATCAAAATAATACAGTTCTGGCAAATGTGACATTTGCTAAAGGCTACAGCAAGGACAACTACTACTTCTCCGGAGACACGGTAACAATCGTCTGCTTCCTACCGGGCAGCATGATCCGTACGCCCAAAGGCGAAGTTGCTGTCGAAGATCTCCAGATCGGAGACAACGTTATTGCCCTTGACTGGGAAGCCAACAAAGATGTTAGCCGCTCTGTCGTATGGGCTGGAAAAGCGCATGCTGTGGTCAGCGCTCACCTGCCGGATGACGAAGCTGGCTGGCCGGTGCGCATTCTCAAGAACGCAATCGCTGATGGCGTACCCTACAAGGACATGCTGATCACCGCCGAGCATTGCCTGTTCCTTGACGGAAAGTTCGTACCCGCCCGTATGCTGGTAAACGGCAGCTCAATCTTCTACGACAAGTCCATCACGTCCTACGACTACTACCATGTCGAGACCGAGCAGCACTCTGTCATCACAGCCGACGGCATGCTGACCGAATCCTATCTCGACACCGGAAACCGCCGCTCTTTCCGCCAGGATGGCAAGGTCGTTTCCCTCACGCCGTCACGTGCCCTGTCCTGGAACGACGACGCAGCAGCCCCCCTTGGTGTCAGCCGCGAGTTCGTCGAGCCGCTGTTCAGCCAGATCGAAGCCCGCGCAAAGCAGGCTGCAATTGCAAGCCAGAACTCGGCTCCAGTTCTGACCCAAGAATCCGATCTGCGTCTCGAGACGAGCAATGGCATGGTTATCCACGCTGCCCGAACGGCAGATGACCGCGTTGTTTTCATGATCCCGACGGGCGTGAAGAGTGTGCGCATCGTCTCCAACGCAAGCCGCCCCAGCGATGTCATTGGCCCGTTCGTCGATGACCGCCGCTACTTCGGCGTTGAGGTTGGCGAAGTCCTGATGTTCGAGAGCAATTGCACTCACAACATCACGGCACATCTGACCGAAGGTGAGCTGGATGGCTGGAATACACTCGAACAGGCAGGTACGCGCTGGACGGCTGGCAACGCCATGCTGCCCCTCGGCGAGCGTCACCCCAACAGCATTGCCCTTCTTGCTCTTCAGATCAAAAATGCGGGACCGTACGTCCTGAATGAGACTGCAAAGGCAGAAATCGCGGTTACAGCCTAAAGTCGCCCTGTAATATGACGTTACCCCCGCCCGGATCTGTGGGTGGGGGTAATCCATATTTAAACGAAAAACATGATACTACGCACTCTGCTTCAGCCTGGACTGTTCTAGTCCCCCAAGACGACCATGCACCGCAACGCCGGGCGAAGGATTTCCCGGGCGGGATGCTCCCCTACACCCTCATGCCCCGCATGGCACAACAAAGTACTCCATAGGCTGGTGGCACCCACCGAAACTCTCCGAGATATTTCAGGTACTCGTCGAGCTGTTTTTCAACGGCATGGTCGAAAAGACCCTCTCCATAGAACTGTCACCCGATGCGGGTGATTTCATCTGTGACCGAACAGATGGCGGATATCGTCGCCGAAGTGTTGGAAGGCGGCATGCGTAGAGCGGTGACGGCGGTTACCTTCTTCTGACACGACAGTCACGGTGGCCGTCATACCAGCGGCGAGCGTCAAGTCATCGGGGATCTTGTCGATCTTCACGCGGACCGGGATACGCTGCGCCAGACGCACCCAGGTATAGACCGGATCCACTTCCGGAAGGCCCTGCTTGTTCACTAGCGCATTGTTGCTGGCGATACCGCGGGTGATGCTCTCGACATGGCCGAAGAGCGGGTCATGATAGCCCATCAGATCCATGCGGACGAGATCACCTTCGTCAAGATCATGAACCTTGGTTTCCTCGAAATAGCCGTCCACCCAGTAGGAACTGGTGTCGATGATGTGGATGTTGACCACACCAGCGGTTGCGAAATCACCGGGCCGCATGATGAGATTGGTCACGATGCCGTCGATGGAACTGCGGACTTCCGTTCGGTCGAGATTGATCGCGGCCTGACGTTCCGCGGCCTGCGCCGCGTCGTACTGGGCCTGCATCTGCTGGGACAGGGCCTCGTACTGCCGCTTTTCTTCAACGGAGACGGCCGTGCCGGGGATGGCCTTGCGCCACTGGGCCTGAACGACACGAAATTCAAGGTCGGCCTTGCGCTCGACCACACGGGATTTGGCGGTATCGAGCGCCACCTTGAAGTCGAACGGGTCAATGACATAGAGCACGTCCCCCTTGTGAACGAACTGGTTGTCCTTCACTCGCACTTCGATGATCTGTCCCGAGACGCGCGGCGCGATATTGGCGACCTGCGCACGGACCTGTCCGTTCCGGGTCCAGGGAGAGGCCGTATAGTAATCCCACAGAATGACGACCACGAGAGCCGCCACCACGAGAATACAGAGCGTGATGGTCAAGCGGATCAGGCGATGGGCATTGGCAAGCACGGGAAGGTCACCTTGGTTTCGGAAGAAGAAGTTCGAAGGGGGATCAAAGGATCAGTGTGTAGAGACCGATCAGGCAGATCAGGATACCGAACTGGGCCAGTGGCGGATCCCAGACGAAACGCCACAGATCGAACCAGCCCATGATCCAACGCAGGATAGCCAACGTCAGGAGCGCCAGCGCCAGATTGATCACGAACGCCGAAACCAGCACGCCATCGAGATCGACAACCTGTGTCATCACCATCGTTTGCGTCCTATTCCATAATGATGCACGGCGGAGCGGTTCAGGCGCACCATCGTCCGTACAGCTTCAAGACCACCAATACAGTTGATGATCATCGACTGCTCTTCGCGAATACCGTCAGACAAACGCTCGAAAAACATGGCCTGAAGTTCGGGAATTTCGGCTTCCAGAAGGCCGAGCCTATCGTGGGCCAACAAGCGGCGGACATGACGAACCATGGGCCTGAGGCCATGAAGATGCCCCGCCTGATCCAGATAGTGCCGAACACGGGCGATCGTGCTGGAAAAATCCTCAAGGGCCACGAAACGGTTGAAGACACGCCGGGAGCACAGGCCGGGATCGTGCATCCGGCCCGTCCACATCAGGAACTGGCTCAGGCGTTCGTATTTCCGGCTAAGAAGCGGCGGCCCCATCCGCTCGCCATGTCCAGCAAGCTGCCTCTCCAGATCATAGGCGATGGAAACCGCCAGCCGGAAGCGATGCCTTCGCGCCGTGGGGGGCCAGAGCAGGACCAGCAGCACGAAAGAGAGTACGGCCGCCATCGCATAGAAGGTATTGCGGGTGATGAAGGCCAGGGGGTCGTAATTGTGATGATTGCCGAGTCCGATAAACACCAGAAAGAACACGCCGTAATTGAAGCCGATGGCGCTTGTTTTCGGATTCATCAGCAACAGGCAGGAAATGACGGTCTGCGGCAAAAGCACCAGCGCCAGCCCCAACATGCTCTCAATATGGGGCAGAATCATAAAGTCCAGCCATGCCGCCACGAGAATGCCTGCAGGCATGCCGATAATCGCGCCCTTGCCGAACTGAGCGGTGTCAATGGCGGTAGACGCCAGCGTTAAAACCAGCGCCGTCTGCGCCAGGGCCGTAACGGAAGCCGGAATACTGGAGGCGAGACAAAGCGCGGCGGCCACACTAAAGCCCAGCAGGACACGCATCGCGTTGATGAACGCCGTCACATAGTCCGGATTGCTCTCGAGATGGGCCAGCTTGAGTGCATCGCCCGCCGGGGTAGCGCGCAGGAGCGTGTTCATACCGGTGCGGATATGCAGACGGTTACTAAGCAACGTCGAGCAGCGCTCGAAAAACCAGGCTTCCCGTGCTGAAGGGACGAAACCCGGGTCTTCCTTGCGGATGCCGTCCAGAATCGTATCCATTGTCTCAAGGCGGGTTGTGCCGTCTTCGGAGCGCTCATGCCAGGCCCGAACGTGACGGATCAGAATGTCGGAAATGCCGCCCGTTTCCAGAAGCAATGCAATCGCACGACTCGTGGTCAGGACCGTTAGCATGCCGATGATGCCCAGGCGCGCGCCCGCCATCCGCAGACGTCCGCGTTCGACTTCGGTCCGGGCGTAGGAAATCTGGGTCATGAGCGCGAGGATCTCGCCGCTTAGCCCGATCATCTCTTCCGGCGTTGCGATCGGCTCGCCCATGATGGCGGACTTTCCGGTCTGCCGCACACGATGGGACAGCGTCTCCATGGCCGTGGACAGTCTGCGCCAGGCTTCCGGAGAGCCCGAAAGAATGTTCACTACAGCGATGGATGCAACGCCAATGGCGATATCCGAGGCGCGCGCAATGCTGACAGGGTAGATGTTCTGCGGGTCATCCATAGTGGGGATGGCCACCAGCGCGACCGTATAGCCTGCCAGAAGTGCCCCATACGACCGAAAGTCACGCTCCAGCGACCCTACAAACGCACAGGCTGAAATCCAGAGGGCTGCGCCACCAAAAGAAAGAGCACGCTCCTCATTGAACATCGCAACAAGGATAATGGAGACACTGACACCGAGCACGGTGCCGGCAAGGCGGTAGAACGCCTTGGACAACGCCTGACCACGTAGAGGCTGCGCCAGGATCATGACGGTCACGCCAGCACTGGCCGGAGAGTCAAGCTGCGACCAGAAAGCCGTTCCAAGCGCCAGGACAAGTGCAAACCAGGTCCTGAGACTGAATTGGAGCCACCCTGGACGAAGAACTGACTGTAGTGCCTCAGTCAAGAGAGATACCCCCTAACCGGCACAGACTTTATCAGAATCAGCCCCACGGCCCTCATTACCAGAAGTAGACTTCCAACCTTAGGAGCGCTTGCCCGAAAAAGTTAGCCCTCGAATTCTCTGGACACGTTTTGACAGATGGTGCTTCGAATTTTCACCGTCCAGGAGGCTACTCTTCTTCGGGTGGGAGAGCGTTGCAGGCCGCAGTCAGCTTGGGGTCCGGATGGGATGTAGACGTACGACAATAGGTTCGGGCATCAGCACCACACATATTCGTGACATCCTCCATTTCTGAGGAAAGGACGTCACGCGCAACACCAATGTCCTGATTGTGTTCAGGATCGATACCTTCTTCCTTGCTCAGCGCCGTCTGCGCCTGATGCATCTCCTTTAGCGCGTTGATGCAAGTGTCACCCGCCGCGTCAGGGTTGGTCTGCAGCACCCGAAGGATCTTGTTGATGGCAAAACCCTGCTGGTTAATCGTGGGATCGTCGTCATTAGTCTTGGCCTCGCCATCATCAGCCCGAACCGCGACAGGGCTGGCGAGGGCGAAGGTGAGAGGAAGAAGAGCCAGCAGAAGGGCGGGACGGGAATGGCGCTTGATCATGACTCTTACGTTAGGAGAAAATCCGAACTGGACAAAGACCCTGAACGAGGCT
>Ga0157362_1000018_pt1:0-45000 | contig 49914 bp, 22 predicted proteins | sample AttlaeALBM3_FD_111480 | JGI IMG/M metagenome (GOLD analysis project Ga0157362, IMG submission 111480) | Fungus gardens microbial communities from leaf cutter ant in Ribeirão Preto, State of São Paulo, Brazil - Atta laevigata ALBM3 | ecosystem: Host-associated > Fungi > Mycelium >... | reverse complement strand
TTAACACTAAGCCAATCATAGGGTGGGTGGGGAGCATACTACGAATTTCCATCGATCGGACTTTGCCGGGTGTAAAGGAATACGCGGATTAGGCTATGTTGGAGCAGTCGTACCTTGAATCAATAATTCCTCAACAAAGAAAAGACTTAGATGCAGAGAATCCGCTGTTCTGTTTGAAAGAACAAGAATCCGCTTCCTTCAGTGCCACCTCCCACTTTTGGCGTACTTCTTTATGAGACCTATAGCGGTGGAAGTTCGCTCATAAAAGAGCGCTATTCAGCCTTGTCAGGTGAAAAAAGAGAATTCGAAACCCGAAGCGAAGTACCATTTTATTCTTAGAACGTAAGCTCTATTGTCACAATAAATGACAGGTGACTGGGCAGGGCAGATGGGGAAGGAAGGTACTCAACCAGAGAGAAAGGTAGAACCAAAGGAAGGCTTCTTTGATTCAGTTGAAGGGTGTGAACGCCTTATCTAATCAGTTTCCATGGGAGAGCCAGTTGCTTCCCAAGGTCATGGAAAGGTATCGAAAGAGACTTTGGCTGAGAAAGAGACTGTTCACGGAATAGATCTAGTTGTGGTTGTTCAGGTTGAAGTGAGACGATCAGCCGCGTGCTTGGTGGAGCCGGGGGAAGTCTTGACTTTCTTTTTTCATTATGCACGCAGAGGGTCTGTATACCGGAAAGTAAGGTTGGGTCTCCACAATCTATTTTCATAATCTTTTCTAGTTGGGAACCACCTCTACCCCACTGGTAGGATGACCAAGAACCGATTCCGCCACAACCTTCACTATTCTTTCCTTTTACCTATAAAGCTCGATCCTTCCTTTCTCAAAAAAGGCCATTAAAGAAAGTGGATGGAGAGTAAGGATACGAACAAATAGCTCTTGCTTGAAATAGAGAGAAGAGAGAATGATTTTGATAACGATTGCTTTAATGTAATGATTGAAGTTCGGATTTCGTTGAACCAGTATGTCTTGTTCCCTCAACTAAATGGGATAAAGTGACTTTTCTAAAAAAATAGATAGAATAAGGCTCGTGTGAGATGGATCGCTTAGTATAATTCCCAAAGTATCCACCAGGACAATAAAATATAGGAAAGGGTAAGGGAAACGAAAGGTAATGCTGATTGAACGGTGTGATAAGCTACTAGTTCTTCAACCGATAAATAGTTAATGGACTGCAAAGGCAGGCTAGCCACCCGGGAGAAGCACCAAAGGAAATATATAGATCGGAAGGAAAGCTGCTCCTACCTAATAGCAAGATAGAGGTCTTAGCCCAATATAGACGAAAGAATCAATCAGCTAGTTGTAACCCCTGCAAGTAGATAATTGAAGAAGTTGGTTCAGTGAGGCTTTTTCAAATTGTCATTCTTGAATTGCATTTCCCGGTGAAAGCGGTTGGTTTACTTAAATCCAATTTTTATAGTTGACAAATGAGTATGACAGGAATCGATCTTTCTAGAGGTACTTGCTCCACCCCGAATTCGTAACCTCTTCAACAACCTTTCCCTTCAACCACACAACCGGTGAAATTTTGCCTCTGATTGAAGGAGTGAAAGAACCCCAAAGAACGAGTGAATACGGCGGTTGTAGTTGAGAATGTTATGCCTGCTCTGGATTGCAATAAATAAATACAATACCCTATATGATAAAAAGAGGAGATTGTTTGCCCTTCCGGGCTACTTTCTATGAATGAGAGTGGCGAGATGCTATTCTTATTCTTTGAGTTCACGAAAGACTAAAACGGATGGTATTGACATAGAGAGCGCCCTGGATGTTGAACCACATTCAGAAGAGCGTGCCTGCTCACTCTTGTCGGAGCCTTCTTCTCCAAAGAGACGCACTTCTAGGGGAGCGGGGGCTCTCTACCAGGATTCTGGAGATCCGGGGAGAAGATGTTAGACTAGTCCAGAGACAGAGTTCAGTCAAAATCAGTCTACATCCATCACATCGTATGGAATGAAAGAAAAAAGGTAAAATACATACGTCAGCGACGGTGCGATCTTCAAAGCGAACCAAATGTATCAAGGAAAGGGAAAGAAGAACTCTTAATCAGAACCAGCATTTTCTGGTGGTAAGGCTTCTTTCAAAGGTACAGACCGGGGAAGGTAGTGAAAAACGCAGACAGCCGCGAAGGATGAGGCAATCTCAGATTGTTCACGTTCAGACACTGCCTTTTGTTCATCACCCGTTGAGAAGGCTGTAGAAGAGGTAGCATTCGCAGACCAAAGCAAAGCCTGCAGGGGATTCTTCATAGCATAGCAAGAAGGAAGGGCGTGCTCAATATATAAGGACTAGTAGAAGCAGTAAAGATTGCAATGTAGGTGCTTCACCATGAGGCAATGAAGATTGAAGTAGATAGGATGTTGAGATTGAGGCCCCGAAAATGCCCCTTCCTTTGGAGTTGGGGCTCCAAATCTGACTTTATCGTGCCTAGAAGCTCAGTCACGTGGCGAGTCAGTCAGCAGGCGGTGGAGCAATGAATTCAATTTCCGCACATCCTGGAATTGCCCCCATCGACGGTCATGCCCGAGAAGCCTGGTTTGAACATTCATGCTACAGTTACCAGGGAAATGGCGGTACAGATGCGGAAGTGGCTAAAGAAGTCGGAGGAAGAAAGTAGTGGTAGTTGGGCAACTGTATGCACGAGGGTACATTAGTATTCTGGGAATTGACAACATTGACAGAAAGGAGAAGAAAAGGGGGTATGAATAAACTTTTTTAGGTGTAGCTATACTAAAGTAAGTAAGTAGTCGGCCTAACCTTCGGTTCCCCTAACCAAGTTTTTTTTTTCACTCCTTATGTACTCTTTCTTTCTTAATCCATATTTTTTAACTTTTTCTTTTTGGGAAAAGGGCGCCCTATACTTCTACTTTTAACTAAAGGTGAACAGCCGGCATTGCAAGCAAATAGAGAGCCCCCGCCCGTTTGAGTCGTTGCGAGCCGGAAAGCGTACCGGCAGTTTGAGTCGCGAAAGGGCCGCTTTCTTCATTTTTTTTTTTTTTTTATAATAGAATAATAAAATAAAATCATTTTTCCAATTGTTCATTCCTGGAAAGAGGAAGAAGCAGATAGAGCAAAGGCCTCCTCTTTCCGTCCGCTCTTCCCGAAGTGAGCGAATTGCATGTAGAGATCCGTAGGGGCTTATAGTTTAATTGGTTGAAACGTACCGCTCATAACGGTTATATTGTAGGTTCGAGCCCTACTAAGCCTACCACCCTCTTCTCTTCACCCGATACAAGGCAGTCGAAGTCCCCGCCACCCCTCAGATCTCAATCTAGCAACGACACTTGGAACCGCACTGCTGCCGCTGCCCTTCGGGCACGCCTCCTACGCTTACCACTCACCTACGCTCTTGCAGCATGCCCCGTTCGGGCAATAGGGCTTTCGTAATACGCGAAGCAGCGATGAGCGATAGCTCTTCGATCGCTCTTGCGATAGAGAAGGCGTGGTTCATCCTCTAAGTCTAAGAGAGAGTAGATGCGAAGGTTCGGATCAAAGATCTTCGCGAGACGGTCCATGAATCTCGAGAATCGAGCGTGGGGCTTGAAGACCCTACCGCATTCCGGCCCCGGGGCCCTCAATTGGTCCTTTCTCTCTCCTCTTTCACCAGTGAGTGGTGACTTTCCTTTTTTTTTCTAGGTGAGGTGGGTACCTCTTGGATTCAGAGTTTGTTCCCACAGCTGCCACACGTGAGATACTGATCGTCTTCCCCCCAGTGTTGTTGCCTGCTGTGGGAAGGAAGGAAAGTAGGGTTTCCTTCCAGGACCGGAGAAGGTAAAACTCTGGGCGGTCTGCCAGGTTTCGCCTACGCTACGCTTTCACAAGATTGAACCTTTTTTCTTCAACCGAAGTGTTGGAGTTCCAGAGCACGAGGGAATGGGCTTTCATTCCCGGGACCGCCTCGTCTATGTACTCGGCCCCGATTGCTTGAAGATGCGCGCGCGATACGAGAAAGGGCCCCTGGGAGGAACAAATGAAAAGCCAGGGTAGAGTCTCGGAGCCGGCCCAAGCGAAGATCGGCACTCGAAGGCTTGAGGAGCAGACCGGGAGGTTACAATTCCTGTTTCCATTTCCGGGAGTGAATGTAGGAAGTGCAGACGGTGGATCAGGTGTGAACATTCAACCAAAGGCGTCTTGGGGATCGGCAATAGCTAAGCATTGTGGCCATCACAGTTCAAGCTACGTATGGCTGGCGTACAACCTACGGGCTTCTTAGCTAAAAGAAAAAGAACAAAAAAGGATGCCTGCTTTGGTACCTTTAGTCCAATCTTAGACAAAGAGCAAGGAGGATTTAAAGACACTCTTCCCTTTCCCCTTTTTTTTCCTTCTTTTATAGCTATAGTGCTTATCATCCCTGAAGGTATCTTAGCATGGTAGCTAGTTCCCTTTTATCTTTCTTAGTCTAAGACTCAAAGTCTCCTCAATTGGCTTTAAAGAAGGAGAGTCGCATATCCGCTGTTGATCTAATCTATATCTAATTCGCAGATCAGTTGTTAAAAGTCTTCTATTCAAGTAAAGATTCAATTAGATTGAAATATAGATAGAGATCGCATATCGGTTTTGACTAACTCTCTTCTATGGGATGTCGCATATCGACTGTATGCTTTCCTCATTACCAGCATGCCGGTCCCCTCTTTCAGTTAAGTTTTTCTTTAAAAACGAGCTCCCTTCTTTAACAGCTTTTTCTACCCGATTTCAGAAGCTTCTATATCCACTAAGAACGAAATCACTTGGAGTAAGAGAAGAGGGGGCACAGCAAGGCAGAGGATAGAGAAGTAGGGGGAAGGAAGACAGAGCGGCAGAGGAGCGGAAACCTCTTAGGCGAAGATCAATTCCTAGCGGGGCATGACACCAGATAGGCGGGGGAGGAACTATGAAATGAAGGACTTTTCCTTTCCCCTTTCAAGCACTTTTCTTTCACTCTGTCATCGAGCTTAGTTTAAAGGTCAGGGGAGAAGCTACTTGCCCCAATAGGGGAACTCATCCCGGAAAGCCTTTGATTCATAGTACATGGGACTGCCCTTTTTCCGCTCCTCTCGCTACCACGAAATCCTAGCCCGGGAACACAACACCTAGCCACTCTATTTCCAGCTTCGCGAGACAGTGCCATCCCAAGTCAAGCGCTAGAAGAAAGGAAATGAGAGAACCGTCAGCAGTTCGCGTTGACGGCGTTAACAGAATCGGAGAAGAAGAGCTTAACGCAGCTCGACCCTCGGGCTCGGGAAGTACGGTCAGATTCATAGGACCGAGACTATCTCAGCTCATATCGGCCGTTTTAAGCCAACTAATAGGCCAAGAGCGAACACTTTTCCTAAGCCTAAGATCCGTTCATAGCCCCATTTCTTCTTTGATTTCTCATCGAAGTTACTTTCCCCGGGAAGGCAAAGAATGAATGGGAGAAGGAAGGGGGGTCCCGTATTTCATAGAAATGGCTGCTTTTAGGCGTGATCTATCTCTCTGCTTTTCATAGTCAAGATAAGATGTGCCCGTGGGAAAAGACTGTCTCTTTATGGAGAGACTCTCCTTCTCAGATTCAAACGCGGGATCTCCTCTTGATCCGGTAGTAGGGGGTCTTAGTTTTTGCTGTTACAGAATCCCGTGCTACGAATGAATCTAGTCACCATCTGATTTAGCTCTTTTTAGTATGGAAATGGCTTAAGGAAGCGAATGACTCGAGTTCAATTAGTTTGTCTAAGCCGGCAAGAGAGATGGAGTCACTAAGCCCTAAGGTTAGATCCATTATCTCACAGAGTGAACGAGATTCGGATCAATCATAAAAAAGTCAAGTAGGACAGAACCATTCGCTGCGAACAAGTCTTCTTTCAGAAGCAGTTCTCTTATCCGCTCTTGTTAGCTAGGGATTCTGTGTTGAAGCTCATCAAGCAAAGCGTGTTCTTGAACAACTGAATCGCCTTCCTTCAAAGGAACATCGTAATGCTTTACTCACAAGACTGTTCGAAGCTTCCCATAGCATTTCGGTGGAAAGCTGAAAGCTTGGACATTGGACAACATTGTAGGGAACATCATGGCTAGTAGCTCCATTGCGTTCACTGATTAAAAAATTCCCCCATAAGAACGAGGTCTGGTCTCTCGATCCTCCACATTCCAGTAAAATGGAAAGAGGATATAGCCTTGCAATCTTGCTTTTCAATTCAAGTAATGGACATAGCTCCATCTTACAGTTTTTTTCTGGGACGTCCTTGGATTGGATCCACATCGCTGGTGCTCTTCCATCTACCTTGCACAAAAAGATTCAGTTCATCTTCGAACGACCAATTGATATGCATATATGCTATGCTGATTGAGGAAGACCTATTAGTAACCAAACCGCTCTATGCACCTTAGATAGAAGCCGCAGAAGCAGAAGAAGTAGATTCATGCTTCTACTTTCAAATTGGCAAAACGCCTTACTTAGCAGAGAAGCGATAAAAGCGTTTAGCTCGGCCTAAAGGAAAGGCTTACCCCAGAACCAGAACTAAAATTTGATGTGCCTGAAACGGAACTCACACTGCCTGCAAGTAGCGATATAGTGAAGCTGGCAGCGAACTCACCTGGCCCTGCCGGCTGTAAAGGGACGAATTGAAGAGCCAGGAACTTCTACAAAGGGGAATGGCACGAGTGGGACTTTTCAAAAGACTGTCACTCCACCTTCCACTGCAACTCCAACTTCCACTTTCTTGGCTGGCCGATAGAAGGAAATTAAATACATGTAAGGAAACTCTTTCTATCATAAGATAAGTCATAAGACAAAAGAGGTGGGAGGGACTTACTCTACACTAGACTATAAACTTTCAACTCCTTTCGATCAAATCTTACCTTTCAGTGGAGTCACTTTACATTGACTACTGTGACGTGACTTCCTGGGAAGAGTTCGAACTTCCCACTATTGGGATAGGGTTGACCCCAACAATAGAGCCTAAAAAATGCTTCTCCAATGTAGAAAGTTTTGTTATAGTTAGAGACGATACTTTTGTTCTAGAGCTAGAGGAAGTTAAGTCGAACGAGTGTAGTATCCTTCACTAAGAAAAGAGTATCTTCTAATAAATAAAAAGTGAAAGAACGACTCTATCTATCCTATCCGCAAAAGGAATAGGAAAGCTTACTCCCGAGTTCTATCTTAACGATTATTCAGAAAGGGAAGTAAGCTTTGGCATCATCAGCCACTTGCTCGACCACCAATGTCTTACACTGCATTGCCAGCGGCTTTAGCCTCTTGTACTTAAAAGGACTACAGCTCGTACGACTGCCCTACTTACTTACTCACTTGCATGTCGTCTCCGGCTCTTGACATTGCAGATCTATCTTCAACTCACTCTCGAGCGAGACCTGACTAGACATGAAATGAACCATCCATCCGTACTTCTTGTCTTAGCTCTTGTATTCGACGACGAGCCCTCCCCTTTGCACGGCCTTCCTTTGCTAGGAAGATAGCATTTCCATTCACTTACTTGTACGACGCCCTATCAACTCCTCTCTTTGAGTGGAACGCTTCTGCCGCCTGAATCTTGATCTCTATCTCTATATAAATGCCGACCCTTTAAGCTGCAAGTGTCTTTTTGAGAGGTTTCAGTTCAACTAAAGTCAATCAAGAGGCTAAACTCGATCTATCTTTCCGGCTTTCGCTCCTCCGATATCTCCCAACGTGTGGCACTCCGGCGCCTTCCAGAGTCAGCCTCCCTGCAACTCCCCACGTGCACTATTGGCCAATGAGGGATCGCCACCCCAAAAGACCATCAAATGCATAGCGACGGTCTTGAGGTATTGGCCGACAAAGAGAGGATCAGACGAGCGATAAAGTTGACGTATCGCCTTACAAAACAAGAAAAAAAAAATAAAAAGACTAGTTCAATAGCCAGTTCATTCGAGTCTATAAGAAGCAGAAGACATAGGCCTGCACGAAGCCAAGCCCCAGCCACTGACTGACTGATGGACTGACTGACTTGGGCTACCTTTAACCCGGAGATCCACTCTCCTCTGACCTACAGCTGGCTTGCTTTCTTGCCTTGTGAAAAGTGCTCTTGCTCTGTCTCTCGTTCGTCTTCTTCCTTGCTCCATAAGTTTTTGATAAAAAACAAGATGGATGGCTGTTCTTCTATCAGCTGGGAATGGAGTGGCCTAAGGGATTCTATCTACTAGCCGATAAAATGGAGGCGTCAAGACATCTATATGACAAAGAAGGCCATCTCACGAATTGGATTCGAACCAATATCAAGCTACTTTCCTTCTTAGTAGATCGTGAGTGGGTCTGTCGTCCTCCTCATTATAGTCCTCCTAAAATCAATAGCATTTCGTCGGAATACATCCTGTCTTTTCACCTTAGTAGTCCTATGCATAGTCAGTACTATAGCCCCAATCATGGCTACTAATAAAATAAGACTCGGAACCAAAAACCAGACGGAATAGTAGGTATAAAGTAAATTGCCCAATGTTTCCAAATTAGTCCAACTTCGTACCTTTCCGGCATAAACCGTATATCTCAGAGAGGTCGTATTTCTTTGGGTTGGTAGTAATGGAATGCTTTCATTATCTAAAATGAAGAACATTTCCCACCAAAAGATCAGTCCAATAAGACCACTCACTGGTAAATAGCGCAATACTTCTTCGTGAATCTCCGCTATTTGAATATGGAACATCATAACAACGAATAGGAATGAAACGGCTATAGCTCCTATATGAACTACTGGGAAGATCATAGCGGAGAAGTCGAGACCTAACAAAAGAAGTAACCCTGAAGTGTTGCGAAAGACTGGGATGGGAAACAAAACGGAATGTACCGGATTTTTAGCACGTGCAACCATCAAACCAGAGACCAAAGCAGGGCTCGACAAAACAGAAAGTATCATGGTACGTCGTCCTTTCCTGAAATGGAACTTTCATGCTTGAGCAAGAACTAGCATGAAAGTCGATCTATTACGACCAGCGCGGTTGTTCCAATTTCATTTTCTTCTTCCAAGCCCTTCTTAGCTTAGAAAGCACTCACTGAGTTACTTACGGAATCTCAAATCTCTTCTCTCGACGCCGAGAATTTATTATGTGTCTCGGTCGATCAGAGGTTCGGCTTGCTTCTCCCCCACCTTTTAGCGTTCTGGGCCCCTGAAAAAAGAAAGAAACCCGAAATCAAAAAGAAAGAATTGAAATTGGGCCATCTTTGCCGAGAGAGGCCGCCTTCTCTCAGGCCAGCAGTCTTCTACTTCTAGTCGACTGCTCTATCACGGGCTTCCCTGTTTCCTGGGCTCTGCTCGCTCGTCTACGCTCCGACCCAGAAAGTAATAAAAGAAAAACGATGTTTCCTTGCAGATTTCAAACTTGTCGTAAAAAAAAAAATGGAATGAAATAGTGAATCAAGATCTAGATGGATCCCTATTTTTTTCTCTATCCACGGAGATACCTATCTATATGGATAGAAATCTATCTATAAATCGATCTAGACATCCTCTATCCGGATAGATTTGTCCCTATGAGCGACTACGCCGATCTTTATATGTTTTGGCCACGTCCGTTTCCGCTCCGAAGAGGAAGGTTTGGATCTTTCAATCTTATGTCGTGAGGGATGTGACCTATGTTAGGTCCATAAGATACCACAGCTTTTGGTGTTCTATGATTCACCTCCGAATAATGAGTAGGTAGTTCGATCCTTTTGATTCTTCTCTTCATAGTAAACTGATGGGGGGCTGCGGAGCAATAGGTCGAATTACTATATAAAGAAGAGTTGTAAACTAAAGTACTTCTTCTTCGAGTAGGAAGATATCGGTTTTTCTCCTTCCTTCTCTTCGATAAGAATAGGGATTTGAAATGATACAAATTCCTCTTCATTCTGTTGTGCTCAGCGAAGGAACTGCCTAAGCATACTTTTTCGGATCCAAACTTCTTTGTTCTTTCTAAGTCTTCTTCTTGCATAGAAGAACGCAACTGTTTCAAAAACCGGGATTTTAGTAGTAGGTGGCATCCCCTCTTAGTTTTGAGTAGGTGGAACCATTCTGTTTTCGTTCTTCTCCACATTCTTACCGGCAGGAATTTGCCTATGATTTTATCAACTGATATTTCGATATAGAAAGATCTCCTTATTTCTTCACCGCGGATTCTCGCGTCATTTTCTTGAAAAGATATTAGATCACCGTGGGACACTTTCAAATGAGTAATGCTTACCATTCCATTATTCACACAAACCCTTCGATGACTTATCGGCTGCCTTGCTTGAGGAATAGTTTCACGAAAATGGAGACGAACCGGAATAACGTCCGATCTTGTTTCTGGATTGAGTGGAAAAGGGATATATGAAGTTTGTTCTGTTCCTCTGTGCATCTCTGTGATGGGTAAATCCCCATAAAAAAGGGACAACTTTCGTGTAGTTTGTAATTGGATGTAACTGTTAAGATTTTCTCTCGAATAAATCTTTCTCTTAATAGATCTGTTCTTCTTCCTCAATCTTCGGAGAATGCGGCGTTGTATTATTGTAAGTTCTCTCTTCCGAACATTTCCTGAAAGTAGACGACAAGTTTTAAATCTTAATGCAGGCATGATGTATTGTTGAATCAGTCTTTTTCGCCACATCGCGTATAAGGGGAATCGAACCCCCTCTGCTGCTGGCGGGCGGATGGAGAATGTCCTACTTCGATCCAGCAACTTGTTAGGAGTTGATAGGTTGTTGGTAAGCTTCCAAAGCTCCTTCCTTCAGCTGGTGCGCAAGAGCGCACTTCCCTTTTCCCCTTACTAGTCAAGGAGGTGTAATGAATAGAGATCTCCCGCCAGAAGTCTTCTCTTCCTATCACTTCACTTCGTTCGATAGATCTGATCTGATCGGACCTCACCGGGCCGGGCGAAGGGGAAGGAAGGGATGGGTGGTCCGGGAACAGCAACGGGAGAGGGCTCGTAGCCCCCCTCTCCCTCTTCCCCGCGCCTATTTGTTCCCCGGGCCCCGGAAAGATGCGGAACTCTTATTTTTTGAAGAAAAAGATGAATGGATAGGGCCATGATACATTCCGGAATATTGTAAAGGTAAATAGACTCTTTTCGTCCCCTTTTCGATGCCTGCCTGAGGACCAATGTGAATGTTTTGGAATGGGGATGTTTGCCTTTTGTAACAAGTAGACCCACGATACGGACTAATAGATGTTCCTACTCTTAGCCCTAAGTAAGATCTATTCATAGTTGGTCAGTCCCCCACGGCACGGCTTCTCGCTTTTCATGAATGTGTCTCCCCCTATGCTTATGTGAGTTTGACCCGCCTTTGACTCTGCTTGCTTCTGACTCCCTATGAGCCGTTTTACGACCTGCCTTTTTCGGAGGGTCGGCGGGACATGGGAGCCTCAGCTCATGCATCGGTTTACCGAAATCACCTCCGCTATCCCACTTCCTTCTATTCAAAAAGGCGAGCAGCCCTTAAACAAGAAAGAAGGCCGAGGGCTCTTTTTTATATAAACCATAAGCCCTAAGTAGTCCCGAAAGCCGAACTCAGCAACTTGTTAGGAGTAGGTTTTGGTTGGAACCCTTTCTATGTTATTAGTAAAGCGCTAACGCCCTATCTATAGTCAGGGGCCTTTTCAATAAGGCTCGCGTAGGGGCGCTCACGTTTTTTGGCTCCCTTCGCTACACTAGCCTTGATTGGCGGATGGAAGTACCCAAGTGCGTCGGGTGGTATCTTATAGTTGATAAAGGTTGCATTTAGGAGTGATCCTTCCCTCTAATCATAAGAAAAGAAAGGTTTTGATTCGGGCAGTCGGACATTGAAAATTTATTTTTTCTTGTAAGAGCAGGTGTAAGCTTATAGGCAGTAGCTAAGCGCTAAGAAGTTGGTTTTTGCACTTTGCTTAACACATGCAATTCGAACGAAGTTTTCTCGGAAACGATTTGAGATTCCGTAAGTAACTTAGTGCAAACATAGGGTTTGGTTTGGCAAATGAAAATGAAATACGAACAACCGCGCTGGTCGTAATGAATCAAAGAAGATCCAATCGCACCATGAATATCCTTCGCCCGTTATCTCCTCATCTTCCTATTTATAAGCCACAGCTCACTTCGACGTTTCCAATTTCCCATAGAATCTCCGGGAGATCTCATACATTCCATTATCAAAGGCAGACGGTTACCTGGGAGTTGGATTGCCTGGGGAGTGTCATGGATAAAGGTCTACTGCAGCCTGTCGTAAGCTTTTTCCAACTCGATTTCTTTGGCTAGCATTCCTCTTCTTCTATTTTTCCTTTTCATGGGCAGTCTATAATCTCCTGTACTGCATGATTAGTTTGAGTTATCTGTCTGCCCAGAGCAAAACGAGACAGAGCCAAGGAAAGCAGCGGCTTGAGTCTATTCACTAGCACTTTCGTAATTGTATAACCATCCTTTTTAGCTGTTGATCATCATAGATCCATCTTCCATCATTGCTTTTCAGGTGCCATTCTTACTTCTCCTTATGAGGGTCTTACTTTTTCCTACGAGATAGTCACTCCCGGAAAGTCCTACTCCTGTTGTATAAAAAGATTTCCAATTTGGATAACCAAGTTTGACACATATGGATGCCCAGAATAGGACAAAAAGACGTAGGAAAAACGTTAGCAAGTAATCCCTTCTCGTATTCCCCCTTATTCAAAAGGAATTGATAGAGATGAATCCCCTAGCTAGCAAGAGCAGAAGTAGTGCTAACTCTGCATCGATTCCCCGCATCTGAGAGCTCTATTAACATAGACTTTCGATCAAACGAAACGATTTCATTTTTCTTTCTTTTGATCTCATTGCCAGTCTCGATTCAATGGGGGAATAAAGAGTCCTTGACCTTACTTTAGAATGAGAATGCGGCGGAGCTTATCTTCATAGATAGCAGATGTGATGTGCCATTGAGAATAATGTAGATACGGAAGTCTCTTTCGATGCTTTTCATAGTAGTTATATAAGCCTTCTTTCTAGAAGCCGTTAAGGACCTTTATAAAAAATAGAGAGGGCGGAAGCTAGTAGCAAGCGAAGCCGAGCGAAGCGATAAACCAAGTACTCCTTGAAAACAAGCACTGCAACAAAGGCTCTTCCTCATTATTGATAGCACAGGAAAGAGACAGAAGATTAAGCAGACTTTTCTCTGCATCTACTGCACTTCTACTTTATTCACTTTCGGAGATCGCTACGCCCCTTGGCCTATAAAAATGAGAGTTTCGGGGACCACAATGAGGAGTATACCCTTTTCATAAAAAGAAAGACCAACTCAATACAATTTCACACTCGACATTCCGCTTGTGATTGCTCTTAGAGAAGTAGAGGTGGCAAGGGCCGGAAGAAGAATCCCCAGAGAGAGCGAGAGCGGAATGTACGGAGCTGAGTTTGCACGAATCTGAGGAGATTCATACATAACTATGAACCTAGTAGTAAAATAATAATAGAATTGAGTGCGACTTCTGCTCATCAAAAAACGTTTCCCAAGTCGTGTTGCAAACAGATGACTTCATCTATCTCTTGTATTGTTTGTGTATTGTCTTGAATCCTCATCATCGGTTTCTGATGGTCTTACTCTCCGCTGGAATCTTAACTTGACGTCTCGGCGGCTTCCTCCTTCGATCCATCTTGAAAGTGCAGGGTCACCCCTAGGCCGGATCTACTTCATCGACTGTGTGCTTGCTGCCCAATCCTTCCCAACTCTGGCCGCCTGTCGCTAATGTTTTCCGAGTCGCGTCTCGTAAGCATCTTCGTGCTGAGCCGTCAGAGCACAAAAGTGGATGCTAAACTAAAGGTGCATCAATGGATACCTTCTGCCTCAAACACTTCTCCAGCGGCTTTACTGGTCGCTGGTCTTCCATTCTCAGTGTCTAGAACTAGAAATTAGAGTAAGAACACCGGCTTCCCAATCGCCTACCATGTCTCCTCTGTAAGGTTTTTCCTCCCTCTGGAAAGTTTTTCGCTTTTCTTTTTCCCTTCTCTCTCGTCTTTCTGTTAAAGTCTGTTGTCTTTTATTTAGATATGTTCGTATCTGCTCTTCCCTTCCTTCTTTGGATTTGGATTGCTATCTACATAATCTTTTATCATATCATCCCTTTGAGAATCGAATTTCATATGGATAACTCAAACACACATCTATCTACGAATAAAAGTAAAAAAGAAAACTAAGATTTTCTTATATACAATGCAGTCTTTTTGCTTCCCATCCTTCCTCTATCAAAGTTTTTTTCTCCATTGCGGATAGAGAGACGACTATAACCTTTCTATAAATTCAATTCGCTAGCGGTGAATTAGAGTAGAATGAAGTCTTTTATTTTATATAACAGTGCGATCAGATCAAGCCTTTCGCTGCTTGCTTGGCGGAATAAGCCTTTTGGCCGATTCGCACCTTTCCTCTCTGTCTCAATCGAGCCCTTTTGAGGGTAAATCAATAGATAAGTAAGGCAGGAAGAGGCTCCAATAAGGAAAAGGCTTAGGCTTTCCTCGCTAAAGACCGCTTTTCGCTTCAAGTGCTGCTCTACTTCGCTTAGGTAGGATGACGAATTTTTCTCCTGGTCCTGTCGAACCAGATATTTAAAAACCTGTTAAAAAGATCACCAAACACTTATCTGTTCCATTTTTTTTTTTTTTATATGAAAGTTTGTAGTGTAGCACTGTAAGGAGTAGAGCCGTCCCAGGCTTCTTTTTAAAAGTTTTTGAAGGAAGGGTGGGAAAGCCACATAGTCTCAAATCGAAAAGGGGAAAGAGGTTATGTCATTTTCATTTCCCAACAACTCTATAAATTCAGCTGAGATGTACTGAGTAATTCCAGTTGTAAATGATATGCAAATACACTCTTTCCCTCCTAAACTTCTCTTCCATTTTTTATTCTTTGATTCAATATTGCCTTTGCTCTATTGTACTTCATCCTTACCTCCGCTTTTTTTCCCTGCCTAATATTCCAACATAACCTCCTCCTTATGCATCCCCATAGTCTTGCTATTACCCCTGCTAGATCATCGAAGATACTCCTCATGTTATTATAAGATCTTATTAGCCTGTCCCTTAGTACCTCGTTTTCATAAACTTGGTACCAGTCATTGCACTTGTTTAGATCTTATATAATGTTGGCGGGTACAGTCTTATTCTTCTTGTGCTTTCTAGTGGCCTCTGCTTTTCTTGTGGGGAGAGATTAACTAAGGCCTCGCATGAGAGAGGTTCATCTGTCAGCCAACAATCAGGCCAGAACTTGACATCTTCACCATTACCAATACGCCAAAAGAGTCCAAACTTTATAAGTTCACTGCCTTTGTTTTAAATGCTTTGACAAGTGTGAGAAGAGTTAGCTTTGATGTTTGATGGGATCTCAAAGATAGATCTCAGAGCTCGAGCCGACTCCGACTAAGCCAATCCCAGTAGAAGCCACTACTGAATTCTGGACACTACGGTCTTAGACTTTTTAAGATGGTGAGCTGCTAACTTAAAATCTCCATTTTCCTGACTTTTTTCAGTAAAAAAGTAGTTAAGACGATCAACGTTTGAAGACAAAGACACTCGACGTTTAGGAGAGGAAGATGAAAGCTCTGCTTTTCAGTGATGGAGGGAGAAGGGAGTTCAGTCTCGTCTGTCTTTTTTAAGAAGAAAAAAGCAAGTGAAAAGGAAAAAGGATCAATATCAATGACTTCGAATGGAATCAGATCCCGCCTTTCTTAGCCTTAGTCTGAGTAAGAAAGCAACATCAAGTTCCGCCCCTACCTCCGACAGTCTAACTATCTTCTTTTCTTTGCTCGCTTCGCTCGTTATATCGACAGCAAGACAACTTTGACTCGTGACGAGAATCGCCTTGAGTTTGAAGAACTGTCTTATTGGGACCAGTACCAGACTGACTAAGACTAAGCTAAGAACCACTTTGCTTCTTTCAAGTCAACGGATTTTCACTCTCCACTCCATTTCATCCCTTGCTCGAAAACATGGGGTATGGACTCTTTATTAAAAGGTTACAAACCTTTTCCTTCTTTTAAGGTGAGAGTTGAATAGGGAGTCTTCGTCTACTCTAGGCTCACTCCACCCCCGGTCTTGTCTATTCGATCATAGGACTAAAAAGGCTCCCTACGAAAACTACCTTCAACCTGCAGCAAAGAATTCGATTCGATGTTCCGAAATGCCTTACCCGTGGGGAACAAAGCTCTCATGTCAGATTGTTCATGGTATCGTTTGATCGTCGTTTAGGCCGGTGTGAAAGGGCTCTTGCCCCGCAGCTTCTGTCCTCAGTCTTTCATTTCATTCCTATTTTGGGAATTACTGAAGTAGAGAATCTTAGCTCTAATACTGAACTACGGGAATATGGCTTCTGAAACGGTCAAAAGGTAGGTTTTGGTAGGAGGAGTACAAAACGGGAAATGTCATCTATAGATAGGTAACTATTGAGAGTGAAGAACTATTCCATTAGGCAAGGGCCCCAGTGACAACAGGGGGAATACCCGATTGTTGCTTAATAATGATTCTGTGGCACCGACAGCGTATATTATCTAAGGAGATTCTTTCGGAAAGCATCTCATCCATTCCCGGCCAAGCAACAACCCCTTTTTGATCGTTCAATCTTCCTATCTATCTTCCTTACCACTCTGCTTCGGCATTCGACCGTGCGACAACTGGTTGACCGGAAGAGCGAACTCTTGGATCGGAAGAAGCCATATTCCCGTTTTTCTTATTCATGCTGCTGCCTTTATTTCACTTAATAATCTGGCTGATCATCCATAAGTATTGCTATTCGTGGAACTAATCATGGGAAAGATGATCAAATAAGGGCCATCTATAGCTCCGGTGTACAAGCGATTGTGTAGGGACTTGCGGGAAGCCGCCGCACAATGCTAGCTTGGAATCGGAACATGAGTTGACGGATGGCTCATTAGAACGGATAGAACTTGGACTCGCCCACATGTTTGCCATGATAAAATTAACCATTGGAGTACAAAAGGATTGAGCCGAATACCAACGACCAGTACATTTATTTACTATGGTAATGCATTGAGTCGGCCAAATCAGTTGTTCCCGGACATTGCAAAAGCGTGATCTGAAAAAGGTGCGTAGTGAACCAAGTGAGCCATCTTACCGTGTTCAATCTAGTCTAAAGGATTACCGAGGCACGAGATGACGCGTATAATAGTCTTGCTATCCTCTTGCCTAGCAGGCAAAGATGAGAAAAGCTGTTACTGTACCGAACTTGTGTAAATAGTCGAGGCGCGGACGCGGCGATCAAACAGATAGGAAGTGAAGCTCTAAATCCATATCCATATTATAGTTGCTCCTGGTATCTGCTATCGTATCTACTCCTTACTACATCAGCGGTGTCAAAGATGGAGTGGGATCTGTATGGAAGAGATTGGTGGGATACCATTGGGTGGAACTCACTCGAAGCAGGAAATCGAATAAAAGAGGCGAGACCTCATCCGAGGAAATAGAGGGTTAGGTTGGAAATGATTCAACTAAAGCCCCTTTTCCTGAGTGAGTGAGTTAACCTTCCTCCGCCTACTCTCCTACAACTGCGGCAAGTTAAAGGCTTTCCGAAACTGTATTGTATAAGGGTGGTCCACGATCAGATGATCTGTACGATACGGGATGCCAAGCAATAGGAAGATTACTTTCGGGTTATCGTACATACAATAAATTCGAATCGCTGGTAAGAATGGAATTCCCAGACAATCCGGGATCGATGCTTCCAGAGGGAGTTGGCTGTGCGAATGAGAGGGAGAATCGGGCAATTGACGATAATCAAGTAGAAGAGAACATTCATTTCGGGGAGCTGGGACGCCCCTGGACCGGACGAAAGAACGGATATGTATCATGCCATGTCGAAGGATCTAATAAAAGAAGGCAAGTTGCTTGTAAATAAATGATGTAAATGATGAAAAAGTCCCCCTCATAGTACTTCTAGAGTAGTCTCTGTAGTAGTTAGGGAAGTCGTGAAGCTTAAGTGAACGGCCAGAGTCCCATTAAGCTAAGGCGAGAGGGGCTTCATTCTAAGCCAATAAGGCTAATGGACTTGGACAGTCACCCCCTTCTATGGTTATCCTGGGGGCTAAGCCCTTGAGAAAGACTTTCGACTTGGGTCAATCACATGTCACCCATAGGCCAACTACCGACCTAATTTCCTGGAATAGATGCTTTTCCTGTTCGGTCCCTCTCACGTCAGCGAAGCTTGCTTCTTAACCTCAGTTCAAGAGGAACAACGGAAAAAGAGTTTGACGACGAGATCGTCATTTTATCGGTGGAATCTTAATACGCGAAGCTACCCCACGAGTGAATACTAGGTTGTAGTTGAACCATCTCCAGTGTTGCTCAACCGAAATATGGAGTCATTAGCAGAGAAGGCAACCATTAGGTTGGTCTGATGGTGAAGTACCCAGCATAAGGTAAGGCGGGGAAAGACCACAAGAAGCTGGAGAAGGGACAGACCTCGTCAACGTAGTTTTCTTATTCGCTTTCTTTCAGAAAGAAGGCTTGGCTCCGGAAGATGACCTGATGGAGGAAGACTTGAAGGTTGGTGAGTCAAGCAGTCAGACCCAGAGCCAAAGTTTCAAGTTCAGTTAGGTAACTTACCTGATAAGGTGGATTGCAAGATGATCCTGACTTTGCCAAGAGAGTTCATGGCAAAAACCAATCAGAATGAATCTTTGGAAAGGGATGTGGTGGATACTCAGTAAGCTTGCCATGAGGTAGTGATGCCAAAAGTGCCTCGAGGAGGTTACCTGAAGAAGGTTCTTCTCATTATCACTGACGGTCTAACCACGGAACTATGTATTGGAGCTTACCTGTTCTCCAGGTCTGTTATTAGGATAGGACGGAAGTCGGGGTGGCTGCACTGCGCTTTATATCTTAACGCCAGCGATGAGATGAAAACCGCTCCTATTCAGTGGTTCCCGTGCTACCAGCATCGAAAGAGTGACCGCTATCCCTGACCAGCTCGTGAGTAGCATCCCGCTGCTGGTCGGCACAGCGTAGCGTCAAAAGCAGGTATGATTGCCCCGCTGACCTTTTCTAGGCCTCCTTCCTGCGGAACTGGATTGTCGGTATCGACCGAATTTGTACGAACTGAAGAAGACAAAAGATCTTTTTCTGCAACACTGCCTCTGTTTGAGACGCCCTATCCATTGTGTTTCCTGCTGATCTTATTCAGACCCCACCCTATTCCATTTTTCGATTTTATTATAAAAAAGAAAGAAATGAAAATGGCAGCTTACTAGACAACGCAGAAGATTTATTCTTTCCATAGATGCCCGATTCGTTTCCGATATGCGCTTCTGTTCTATCCGACTACACGGAACTCCTCCTAAAAAGCGCGTAAGGGGTCACCCACCCCTTCCCCTTAGCCCTCTCACCCCCTAAGGAATGAAAGGCCACATCTAACTGTGCCAAAAAAACGTGAATACGAATGAGATCAAAAAGGCCATCATTGAGGCAAACGATGCAATTGCTTCGGTTAGAGCAAAGCCCTAAATAGCATAACCAAATAATGGTTTATCCAATGATGGATTTCTAGCCACGGAATGGATCAAAGAACTGAACACGTTCCGACAGCTGCTCCCGCTGAAGCAATTGTAGCAGCTCCGGCACCCATTGATTTTGCACCTTCTAACATCTCGGGTTGAGAATTATCGTCACGCTTTTTCATTCACGTCCTTCTGAAACAGCAGCCTCGTTCCTCTCCTTTGAGTCTCGTGCCTTTTCTCTTGTTGAAGAAGCCTTTCGCTCGTCCCTTCGCACGTGAATAAAGTGAAGGGGCCCACCACACCACTCCCCCTCCCCTTTTCACGGAAGCAACCAAACTCACCATGATAAGGGCCAGCGATCTCACCAGGGGAAGCTCCTCTCTAGACAAAGCCAGCTTCACAACACATCCTAAGGGTTATCCCTTTAACATAACACCAAAGGATCAGTCCAGTAATCAAACTAACAGGTAAAAAACTTCAGAATACTGAAAAACTGGGGAATAGCTCCAAAATAAAGATTCGTGAATCTCAGCTATTCAACTAGCTAAGCAACAGTGAAATACTTTAGTAGTGCAAGCTATTTATGTTTGATCCAAAAAAGGAGTTGAAATCAGTTTCCTCTATCCTCAACTCCTTTCCCGTCTAGTCAGGACCCGCGTTCTCCGCCGGTGCCGGCCTTAGTCGGCCAAACCCGTATTCGTTAAATTTATTTTCCAATACGTGTTGAAAGCCGGGATTTTGACCGGTATTCCATGGCTTCTTTCATTTCAAGTCGAGAGTCTATTTCAATAAGGGGAGAGAAACCTCCATTGGATGGATTTCCCTAAAGAGTGAGAATCAGGTGAGGGGATTGGAGCACAACTGGAGGGAGAGATTTCTTGCTCTTTATGATCTCTTATCCTTCTATTCCTCCTCTTTTCCGGTAAGGTAGTTGACTTGCTTACTTGTTAGAGTAAGGAAAATAGACTTTCGGAAACAAGGAGCTCAGTAGAGCAAAGGACTGAGAAATCCTTCTTCGATGAGGCGTTTAGCTGCTCGAAATGAAGAGAAGAGTCTCTCTCGCCCTACGGGATGTAATTGACTCACTCATTTCAACTTCCGCTCATTCTTAGTCTCTTCTTCCGCTTCTCTTCATTCAATCAAATTCACTAATTCCAGAGGCGTTTAGCTGCTCGAAGAGTAGAGTCAATTCATGCTGAGAGGGGAAAGTAATAAAGAGAATAGCTCTCTCTCTATGTTCCCTAAGAGTTCTCCTCTTTTAAATTCCCGGTCTTGATTCGATTTCTATGCTTGTGTGAGACTTTCTTCCATTCTTCCTTTCTTCCCTTTGTTTGATCTCCTGAGGTAAGTCCGGTGGCTCCATAGCGCTTTCATAAAAGGGATGACATAGCCGTACTAAGGCAACAAAGAAAAGGGAAAATGGTAACAGGATGTTTGTTCTCGTGACCGTGTGGGGGGTAAGAAGTTGCTGTTCTTGGTCTTCATACGAGAGAAGAGCCGATGGAATCTCTTTCCTAGCGAGGGTATGCGTGGTAGGGAGTTAATAGCTATTGAGGCTGCTAGCCGTCCTATGGCTTCGGTGGGTGATGGCTTTCTTGCCCTCAAGATTTACAAACTTCCGCTTTCTCTTGATGTTCCTTACTCTAACAAGTAAGCAAGTATACTACCTTTATTTAAGTTAAGAGAGGTCTTAAGACTTCTTAGGGTTTAGGACTAGGACTAGCCTTGTTACGAGCAATATCCGATGCCCGGGTTTAGGTAAGGAGAAGAAATAGATAGGGTTACAACTTCTACTGCCTATAACGCAACTCCTACAGGCTGGCCAATGGCTTACAGTAGGAGTTATTATTACCCCGAGGCTGTGACTTTCAGTGGGAATGAGGAGAGTTATCCTGCTACTGTCCATAGAGGAACTTGTACTACGGCTAGAAAGTACTGCTACAAGGGCTGTATGGACGAGAAAAAGGGAGGAGGGAAGGATAATCCCTCCTTACTCTAACAAGTAAGCAAGTCAACTACCTTGGGCTGGTGAAGAGTTTCTAACTAGGGACAGAGACTACTTTCAAAATCACAGGCTGGAGGTTCCCTTTTTTCTGCAAATGGATTGGGTTTTAGGACAGATTAGTATGTAAATTCAGGATCATCAGCTGGCCGAAAGAAGCAAGCAAAGAGTCTGACTCTAAAGAAAAGCCTCTTGCTATTCTAGCAATCCTGCAACCTATTAATCGAAGTACTTAGCACTCACCGCTCCAATTGGAACTGCATCTATCCCAATGAATTTGGAGCTTGTTCCTTAGCCCTCTTCTTTAGCACTGGCTTACTCAAAAGAAGCTGGCCTAGCAGATGACTCTTAGTTAGACTGGTACTAGTTAGGATATCACATAAGGGGAATTCGACTCTAGGAGCTCTCCAAAGCCCTATTCTAGTAGATCAGCCCTATCCCATATAAAAGGGAAAAGCTATATGAAAGCTCTAGCCCTTGATCCTTCTGACCTAGAACCTGCTTTCTACGGATTTTACTTTTCTGCTAGATATCCCGCCGCCCTTTTGAATTCTCCCTTCGATCTACCCTGCCAGTCGTAATATTGTATGAGTAGGCTTGAGTTCATACCGGCTAAAGGTTAGGAGCCTCTAATTTCTTTCCCTCAATCTTTCTTTTCCTTAGGGCGGCTAACTATAATAGATATCTTTCTTCCCCAATATGGAAAGGCATATGTAGGACTCCCATTTTCTTCTTTCTCTCCGGTAAGGAAGTAAGTAGGTTCGGCGGGATAGGCGATTTAAGATTGGACAAGGTCAAGCAAGGCGGGAACTGAATAACTAACAGGTGCTTATGCTGAGGCAGGTTCTTATGTTGACTCAAAATTATAACTCTTCTTTTCGCTATCTGCCGCAAGCAGTGAATTATGGTATGGACGAGATGCTTAGCTTATAGATAATCCTTTCTCTTTTTCCTATAGATTCCGCGTGAAACCCGTACTATTTATAATATGTATAGTGCCCTTTCTAAAGAGCTAAGGAGCTACTACTAGAAATCCCCTGAATACCGAGCGTAAAAGAGCTAAAGGAAAGAAGGACTAAGGCCATATTCTAGTAAGCCTGCGCTAATCTAATTCCCAGCCGAGGGGGCCGTAAAAGACTATTTTAAGGAGTTGAAACCCCAGCATATGCCTATAGAGTCTTTGCCTATGAATAACTAGTAGTTTCCTGCTAGCCTATTTCATACATTCTTTGTTCACTTTGCGGTCGGTCCAGCCCTCTTTCCAACCATCTAGTCCGTGTGCCCTTTCAATTTCAAACAGTCCTTTGATCTATCTTTCCAAGGCAAGACAGCAGCTTCCTGTGATAAAGCAAGTTTCAGATGTGGGGGATTCCGAAAAAGGCAAGAAAATATCTGCCTACCCGAGTTAACGATCTCCCGCTCTAAGAATCTCCAGGAAAGGGCATCATGACAATCCTTCAGGCAATGAAGAAGCTGGTTCTAGAATTGGTTCTAGAGCAAAAGATTATAAGGCTAGACAAGAAAGCAGCGGTATAAAGCGTAATCTCATCTCTTTCTACCAGTGAATCTGCTTTGATTCCCTAATTGAATATCTTTCTCTAAAGGATCGTCTAATGCTCTACTCGATAGAAAATGGATAAAAAAAGAGGGTAGGATTCCCGTAGCTATCGTACTAACGTGCTAACGGTCTATTAGGGCTAAGGCTTAGTATTCTATAATCCCCTTACCTTTCATAAGAAGCGTAAGAAGTGAAAGGTCTAAAAGAAGGACTAAGGCCAGTTCTTTTTTATCCAGTTACAGATGGAGTGCTAAATATTGGAATGCTTTTTCAAGCCTCTCAAGTTTAAGCGGATAGCAGGTTCAAGGGTTTAATATTCATATGTGCCAATCTATCCAGCAAGTAAGCTCGGAAGAGAGCAAAAGTAAAGGGCTAGCACTAGAGCAGTTTCTAGGGCAAGAGCTAGGTCTCCTTTCAAGCGAGCTGATAAGGTCAATCCAGCAGTGCATAGGGATTTTCGACCAGTGATAAAGCGAATGAAAGAAATATCATATGAAAAAGAAGGGACAAAAACAAGAAAGTTTTCACAAGCAGTTTAAATTCCCAGTTATTCAATTGCAGTTCTAGGGGAATTCCAGCTCTATTAAGCCTTCCCTTACATCACCATCGCCTTCCATTCATTCTGCATTCGATCCAGTAGAAGTTGGAATTGCAGTGAAAGATGTAGTTTCTTTTCAGCCATTGCATGCGACAACTAGTCGAGAAAAAAAAGGAAAGAAAGCCTAAGCGAGACAAGAAGGAATTAAGGAGCTATTACCGTAGTGACATTAGCGTCTTTCTTTAGATTAGAACATTCGGACATTGTAGACTCTCCTCCAATAAAGGACTGGGAAAAAAGACTTACATTCCCGGATAAGCAGAAAGTCTAGGAAGATATCAACCATGGATGGAAGGTCTCCTGTAAGCCAGAAGGTCCTACTAAGTGGTCTAAGTCGAATCCCTTCCTTGAATGGTCAAATGGGAAAGCTTTCATATAATGCCTTTGTTCGTACCGGACTCTTTGACTTGGTTGGGACTGTAACCTTTAATTAGTGGGGAGACTGCTGCTACTACTATTTCCTCGCTGAGGGAGAGGTGGACGAAGGATGACGTAGGAAGTAGTTCAAGCTAGCTTGTAGCTTTAGGCTATCGATTGGTCAACCGCCACGTCAATCAATGTCTGGCTTGAGACCTTTCTTGAACAAGTCGTTGGCATCCTACCCTACTAAAAGTGTGGATTTTGGATCTATTACTAAGCCATCTAGCACTTCGAGATAGCAAGATCCTTCTTTTTAAAGGTCCTGGCGGAGCCTAACGAGTAGCTTGCCTTGAAGCTCTCAAATCAGACCATTCATCAGACAAAGAAGTAAGATCGCAGTTTTCATCTCCTGATGTCATAAACGGGGCTAAATTAGATATCCACGACTTTGCCGAGAGCTTTGCTTTCTATTCCTTGGAGCTTGTTCCAGTTCTTTCTTTTCCAAGGGCGGCGGGCTATAGTTAGGCATAATACCGCAATACTTTATCCTACCTGTGGATATACTTTCTATATTTAGAGTATAAGTCATTGGAAGTGAAGGTACTTCAAGTTAAGGTTAAGCTATTTCCAGTTCATATTCATTTAGAAGTTCATAGGACGATGTATAAGATTAGAAGGCAGAATATGCCTTTGGTAAGGCGTAATAGAGCTTTGAGTTAAGAACTCGCATTTATTTAAAAGACTATTGTCTAACCAAGTAGCTAGACGAGCTAAAGCTAAACGGACCTAATCAAGTTTATTTAAACCATACATTGGGCTACTTTTCTCCTCATAGCTAGTAAGTTTCCAAGAGGGAGAAGAGAAGGTCTTATGGCAATATCAGGAAGACTACTAATCGATTCTTTGGCCATTCGGGATCGAAACAACCTAGGAAAAGTTGTCTGCCTACATAACCGACTTCTCATACCAAGAAAGCCAGGTATCAGATCCCTGTAGTTCCCGGCCCCTTTTGTTAACCCAGTTCCTGTACTGCGCGTGGAATGAATTAAGGTCAGTAAAGTAGTCTGGTGGAAGGTGCTCGCCTCACCTCTCCCCTTCCCCTTCTCATGGAAGCAAGCTAAAGCAAAGTAAATTCATCTGTTGACCAGGCTTGTTAATAAAATCGGCCTTTAGTCTCGAAGTTTTCACGCATCTTAATCATTTGTTTAAATAAAAAAGCGCTTTGACCCTCGCTTTTCAATTTTTCCCAATTCTTATGTAGGCCTTCCACGGTATATTCGTACTTCCCCCCCTTTAATATCCCTTCCGAAATGATGTTATTCTTTTGTTCAGCCCAGAATGGATGGGGATCTAATTCTACCATGGAATTGATAATTTCCTTCTTTAAACAAATGATCACGTCTATGTCATCGGACGTGAATCCCCTTTTTGGGGGTTAAAATGGTTATTATATGTCGGATTTTTTCATATTGGTATTCCTTAAAATCACTTATCAATTCCTTTGACTGTTCAACCGCGCCCTCAGGCTGTTCCCTGTCGGAAGGGTTATTTTCTTCCATGGAGTGGAGTGAGGGGACGTAAGGAGAAGAGGGCAGGGGAGTTAAGGAAGAGGGCACCGATGGAAAAGATCCCCAAGGAGAGTCAGCAGGGGCCGCATTAGAAGGACCGGCATTCGACGGTCCCGCGTCATTCCCACCAGGTGCTTGGTTGACGCTGCATTCCGATGATGCCCCGGAAGGGGTCGGAAGAGGAAGTCCTTGCTCCCCCGATACATGAAAAAAATAAAAGTAGAAAAAATTCCACTAAGGCAGGGACCAAACCAAGAAAGAAGGTATACCCGTGGATAATATAAATATAAATATTTAAGAAAATAGAACAAAATAATAAAAAATAAAAGTAGAAAGCGAGACCTCTTCTTCAAACGAATAAAAAAAAGACGAAAGAGAAAGTTTAAGCCTAAAATCAGTACTCCAAGAAGCACGATATTTCTACCTTCGGTCATTATAGCGCTTCCTTCTGATCCTAGAAAACGTACGAAAAAACCTACTGCTAAGACACCAAAAAAGGGAATGAAATGAGTCATGATAAACTTTTATTCGAGAAAAGGGCGGAACGACTACAACCAGCGCGGTTGTTCCTTATTTCATTTTCTTTTTCTAAGCCTTAAGCCATGCACTGAGTTACTTACGGAATCTTGAGGCTGACTACGCCTTCAGATGATTATGCGGGAACAGGATTCGAACCTGTAGTCTTCAGGTCATGAGCCTGACGAGTTGACCAATTCCTCTACCCCGCGTCTTACCCTTCCCCAAGATATCGCCGCTTCATTTGAACCAGTAAACTTACGCCTAGGATCAAACAAACTGAAGAAATGAGTCCAGGCACAATGAACATACTTGCTAACACCCAGGCCCACTTAAACTTTTCCATCCTTGTCGTTATCATTCGATTCCGTCAGAAAACGGACTCCTACTACTCCTCCTTCTCCTCCTTCTCCTCCTCGATCCTTTCATAACATTTTCGGCCGCTCAATATCTCGCTCTTTCTCTTACGCAATATGGTGATTTAAGTATCAGAGTGACTACTGATTTTCTACTCGTATTTCCTCTCTTGTTAGTCTACTCGTGGTACTGAGAATCTATCTTTTTCTTCTTTCTATTTTTTTTTCTTTATTTTGAAGAAAGGTGGATCTATACGGGAAACCAGAGGTAGATAGTTTAATAAGATCCTTTTTTATTTACTCGCTGAACACATACTAAAACTTGCTCCGTCGAAGGAGGAAGAAAACAAAAGAAACCGAAAGCTATGAAACAAAGGAAATGGACTGGTTATTTACAGCTATTTATGCCATTCCCAACCCCAGAGGAGCTCAGGAAATATATTCAGATTAAGGAAGGGGGCGGGGAGAGTAGCTAATATGCCCTGGCTTTCACGCAGGGGACATGAATGAAGTTGTCTCAAGAGGAGAAGGGGGAGCCCCAGTGAGACACTAAAGGTGCAGAAAATTGGTTGAGTTTTTCTTGGAATCCAATCTCATTGATCTGGCTCACTCAGGCCCAGCATTTACAATATCCGGCCGGGTCGAGCCAATGGGCTGGACAGAGCCTTATGTAATCAAGCCTGGAGGCTTCAGTTTCAAGAAGCTTTTGTCAAGCACCTCCCTAGAATGCATTCCGATCACCATCCAATTTTTATTTAATGTAAGGACTGTCAGTTCCACAGCGTACACTCAGACCTTGAAGAATGGAAGCGGCGTGGTTGACACATCCGGAATTCCCAGATTTTGTTCAGAAAGCTTGGTGCTTTGAAGAGGGTTGTATTGCAGAAACCATAGATCGCTTCACCAAGGCTGTTAGGGACTGGAATCAGACACCTCACAAGGATACTAGAAAAAAGATAGATCTGCTCTATATACAATAGAGTTGGCATAAAGCCAGAGATCGAGGAGCTGGGCCTGGCGAAGTCGAGACATATGTGAAGCATTCCTTCGTCAATCTGGTTCTTATCCACAGTGAGATTGGTGGGCTTGTCATACTGATTTTGTCCAAGGAACCGACGCGAAAGGAGCGATTCCTACCCCTGGATGTCTACCACCTCTTAAAAAAAAAATGGGCTAGCTAAGGACCCAAATCTCACTTACGAGCCTTACTAGTAAAATAAAAGGGCTCTACCATCACCAAAAATGCATCAACATCTTTCAAACAAAGGCTTACTAATAATAGAAATGCTAGATATCTAATCTTTCAGGTTCAAAGAATAGGCTCCTAGTAGTTTTTTTTTCATATAAGAAATGCAAAGGGGAAGATTCCGGATTCCTAGCCTCTCTCTTCTTTGACCTAAACAAGTTCGCTGTATAAGAAAATCTCAACAAAAAGAGGTGATAGTCTGATCTATCAATGGCCAATCAGGGATAAATATAGGTCCTTTAATGAATCCCCTAGAGAAGGATAGGGGAATACCTTTACTCTTTTCGCACTAACGTTAAGAGAAAATGAAAGCTTCTTCAGTACTCCTTCGGTCAAGGAGATGCCCGAACAATCATCTGTATCAATAAAGATAAAAAAAGGAATTTTTCTGTGAAATCCTGTTATGAGGCATTCACTTACTCAGCCGATAATTCATTTCCATGGCTATTTGGAAGCTAAACTCTAACACCCCTAAAAAGGTTGCCATTTTTGCATGTGAAGCTTCTTAGGAGCAATTTGAACTGGTGAAAATCTTATAAGGGGGTAAGGTGTATATTAATTGGTGTTTTATGGGCAAGCAAGAAGGTGAAAGTACTAACCACTTGTTGCTACAGTCTAGTGTGACCAGAGAGCTTTGAGAGCTGCTACTATGTGTGGTGTTCAATAGGTCATGCCTGTGTGGTGTTCAATAGGTCATGCCGTACTTGGTGAAAGAAGTTTTTATAAGCTGCTTTCTTTATAAGAAAAGGAGGAAAACTAACAGGATATGGAGAACAGCACCCGTTTGCTTGTTTTGGTGCGTCTGGCTGGAGAGAAATAGGAGTTCCTTAAAGGAAAAAGAGAATAAATAAAGCGGATCCAAACTTAAATATATGTGCTATTTCTACTACGAGTTATTTCGAATGTTTTGCTTCAAATGTCTTACTTCAAGACAAAAGGGTATGCAAGGAGCAGAAGTAATGAGAAAAGGTCCCGGTTTCGGAAAAGACGCAGCATTACGAGCTATTCGTATAAGTGAAAGGGAGGGGCAAAGTGAAGTTCATCTGCCATGCCTCCGGCCTTGGCATAGGAATGAATGACCACGGTGGTAGTACATTCTGGCCTAATAGGAAGGCTGGTGATTTGGCGAGAGTTCTTGATAAGGGCTGATCTATTATATAATAGAAGGAATTGAACAAGTTGCCGGAATTTCAACAGTGAGTTCCCGGGTGATATACGGATTAGAACCTAGACGACCGATGCAAAAGTCTTTCGACTCTCATGTTCAGTGGTGCTTAGAGCTTCTCTCCAATAGGGTAGGGTATTGGTGTCCTGTTATAGGTGTAAATAACGGTACGTACTAGGAGCCAGGTTTGGCCATTCGATCCATTTTTTTTTACTCTTTTCAACTACTATTAGTGAAAGCGGAACTACAACTGTGCTTTTTTCCCTACTTCCACCGAATCCTCTCTTTGATGTTAATGCCGCTTAGAAGCATAGTCCTTACTTTACTGAAAGCAGGAAGCATCCAAAGCAATCCAACGGAATTAAAGAAAGCTAGAGTGTAGAGTGCAGTCGGAAGTCAATTGATTGACCATTAATAGTGGAAATTAGCCCTCGTAAGGTATTTCTATCACTCGTCAGGCCGACATTGAAGACATAGCCCTAGTTCTCAGGTAGAATATAGGGTATAGGGATGATAAGGCATCTGTCTCCTTGCAAGGAAGAGGTTTTCTTGCTAATGAGATGAGTGGAAGAGCTGCTTTCGGTCGAGGAGATAACTTTTATGAAACCATTTCTTTCTCGATGCTTTGAATAGTCAGGAAGTAAACTGGAACATGATATATAGGTAGTGTTCGCTTGTTAGGCAGTTGCAGTTATTGATGCTGTAGATCGGGAACATGGCAGAATAAGACAAGGTGTTTAGGTTTGAGATGGGTCTCCAGGAGTGGGCACGGAAAGAGCTGCAAAAACGAAATCTGCAGGACCTGGCCTCAGCAATTCGAGTAGCAGAAGGCTTGATGGAATTAAGGAAGAGGCACGTGACTGCTTGACTAAAGCAGTTAGATGAAGGGCGGTGGATGGGATAAGAAAGTAGGGAGTCGGCCAAGCATGGCCAGCCAAAGAAGCTCCCTAAGGTGGTGTCCCTGGTTCCAGTGTGCTGAACGATATTATGAGACTGAGCACGAACCTCCGGCTTCGGACGTGAGTGACTTCTCGGTGCTCCGATTAGCTCAATATGATTAACGAAGATGCTATATTGGTAAAGTCCGGGGTTCCCTTATTCATTCATCGTCGTCGACAAAACCTGGTAACGGATTTTCTTCTTCCATTTTAGCAACTCCGGCAGTATGGACCCGCTTAGCAAAGGTCTACTTGTCGATCTGCATCGGCCTCTTGGACTCCGGGAAGGCAAGCAGCATCCCTTTCTCGATGAAGTTCTGCACGATTTGGTTAGTTTAAAAGTCAGCCTGAACTTACTTTAAAGTAAAGTCTTTGCTCAGCCCGAACATTCCTACCTTGCCTCGAGCGCTAGGGAATTTTCCAAAGGATGGGTGGGATGAGGCCGGCATCAAAGCTTTTTTGGCAATCAATGTATAGACCAGTAATTTCGTAGTATAGTAAGTCAAGATCCGACACAACATCACTGTCAAGGGCATTCTTCTGAGGCAAAAAGAAAAGAGTTGGGCAAACAGAGGTTCATTTTTTTCTTAGATGCTGTGTGCAGCTGCCTTCCAACTATCGGAAATCCGCTCCAGTACGGACGCCGGTACACTTCCTCGCGACTAGCGAAGTCATACTTCGTTATGTTATTCCGATCCGTCAGTATGGTTGAGTAACCTATCCTGCTGAGCTAGATCCAATCTTTCCATATTTTGGATCTCATCAAGGCATTCTCCATTTCTGCTATTGTGTAGCCACAAGTAGTGGGGAGTACAACCCAGAGGAGCCAAGCCCATGACCACAACTTTAATAACATCCGCATTGTACAAGTATGATTACAGATCTCACTGTGTTGTCAAATCAGAGGCCGCAGAACAGAACGTTCTAATGGTTCAAATTTGAATAACCTGCCTTATTTTAAGAAAAAAAAAGCCAACAGTCCAAAAACATGGGAGTGTCAAGCTCTTTCTCCCTTGTCCTAATCTGCTTAAAGTGAAAAGACTCCCTCATTTTAGAGAGAAGCTTAGCTTTGCTTGTCAGCACATAGCTAACCGCTCTGAATGAGAAAAAAGTTCTCTTATCCATCGATCCAATGCACAATGCTAGCCGCCAGAGTTCCAGTGAAGCTGATGTATCTGTAGCCGCCTGCAGGTGGAGGTGGTGCCATGGTGGCCTGTGAATCCTGAGTAATAGGCAGAGGCAATGTAATGACAGAACCAGTGATATTTGGAGTGGCAGAATCAGATGGACTGGCAAGGAGTCCAGGTGAAGTAGAGCCTGGCCGATCTGCAAAAGGACAGCTCATCAAAAATCACATGTCGAGATATATAGACCCGACCGGAAGATGGATCCAAAGAGCGATAACCCTTATGAACTGAACTGTACCAAAGAAAAACACAACAGATAGACTTGGGAGAGAGTTTTTTCTTTCTGTAAGGCCCCAAGTGAGGATAACATGCACACCCAAAAAGTATCAAGTGACTCTAATATGACACTGAACCAAATAGGACCTCATAAGGGGAACGATTGCTTAGGACCGGTAGGGGAAAACGATTGTTTAAATAAACAGCGGTAGAAAATGCCTCAAGCCACAAAGGGCGGGCTTTTGGACACGCGGAAAAGGGAAAGTGGGTGGAGGGTCTTTCTCAGCTAGAGTTGGGGGCGGGGTAGAGTCTCATCGGTCAAGGAGCTAGCAGTCACCCGAGCAGAAGCGGAGGATCCAGATACTTGAATTGACCTTCACTCTTGAAAGCATGCAAAAAAGCCAACGAGAAGCTTTCTTCCATTAACAAACCCAGGAAGCCTTCTTAAGAAGATGATTTCTCTACGTATTCCCCTGGAACCGACCTATATTCAATCAAGGCAAGTCAGCCTTTGAGGTTTCCTGTCGAGATATACTCATCTGAGTCTGAACCCGCTTCGAGAACCAGATCTCATCGGGACGGAAAGGAAAACGAGTGAAACCGCACTTCATTCATTAATTGAATTTTTTAGTACGGAATCAAAGGAGACCTGGTTCACCTCTGTGGCATCATCACTTACGCAACTTAGTTAGGAGGGATCAGAGTCTCTTCTATCTATAACCGGGAAAGGAGCGGAACAGGAAGACTTGGAAAAGTATGGATTGTGAAAAGCCTTGACTTATAGATGAGATTGACAGAGAGATAAAAAAAAAAAGCAAAGTCAGAAGAGAAGCTACCTCGATAGGAAGAAGAAGAGCAGAAAGGAGAAGATTTCCCGAAGGCTTCAAGCCCTGTTTCAGCTGAGAGCATTGATTCCCCTGGAACCTCTCTTCCATAAAGAAAGCAGGCAAACTCAAAGCATTAGGTCTCCCATTCTTTAGGTCAAGCAGGCACAAGAGGCCATCAGCCAGGAAGCCAGTTTCGATCTCAAAGTCTATGATTGATGAGAGTAGGGGGTCAAGTGAAGTCAGAACCTGATCTTGCTCTTTTCTATCACGGCATTAGAGGAGTGAGCCCGCCCTTCATTCATCAGGTCTCAAAGTAGAGATTGTCTGATGGGTAGGTGGAAAAGCTACAAGCCATCACCCAAGTTCCGTGCCGTCTTTTCTTTCTTGAGGAGAAAGAACCTTCTTGAGTTCTCACTTGATCTCATGTCTTCTTTTTTCCCTTAGATTATGTCTTCTTATAGTAGGCATTCTCTTTCTAGACAAACAGTTTACAATATCGAAAAAGGCAAAAGACACTAGACGAGAGGGGCAAGCAGCGATAGCAGCTCGACCTTAGGAAGAAGTAAAGGGGGAAGCCTGATCGGACCCAAAGGCCGGTACCGGTACATGAGAAGCACATTAAAAACTGTCATCGCACTGTCCACAAGAAGAAGATCAGCAGGGTAAAAGTTGAAATTTCGTGACTTTGCTTAGCTTCCAGTCTTGAATGGAAAAAGGAGAAGCTGCTTGACCAAGAGGCAGAGGAGCCGCATAACTTGATTCAAATTTTCTTCTTGATTAGAGGGGCGTAGCGGCATTGGGAGAGAGGTCTCCAGGCCAAAAAGGAAAGCAATCGAAGGAAAGGGTAGAACATGTTCTATTTTCCGATCTTTTTTGTCCCAGTACGGAGATCTAACAGTCAAGATGGAAAGAGAGGGAGTTGGAGAGAAAGCATCAACTATCTTCTATACGTGATTGGATTTTAAGAGAGGAATTGGCTTTAGTCACCAATTCCATTCCTGGCTTCACTCTCTCTATGCGGTTGCTGACTGCTTTGCTTGAGTAACGAGACTAGTTCCGACTAGGCCATTTGATAACAGATAGGTTGGCTATTACTGAAGCTTTTAAGAAAACAAAAGGCCTGCCCTTGATGAGAGTAGGGATTCGTATAATCATTAGAGTGGTTCTACCCTTTCATTCATGTCTGATGGATCAAAGTCCGGAGGTCTAACAGTCGATTAGGTCAGTAGCGGAATGCCATTTGACCTTACCGAGAGGTTCAATAGCGCGTTCAGGCCCTCGGGAGAGGATGAATCCCTATTAGCGAGGAGTCCCACTATCGAATCCAAGAGGTCTGAAGCAAGGAGTGCTCGCCAGTCCCACCCCATAGAAAGGGGAAAGGTAGAACCGGATCTCTTCGTTAGCCTATGAATAAGAGAATCTGAGGTATGTGAAAGCGCTCTTTCGGGCGAGTGAGTCACGTGCGTTCAAGTCAAAACAAGAGAAAGTAACTCGACCTTAGGCAGAGGAGAGACAGCCGCTCAAACAAAGAGAGCTTCTTGATCCACGTATCTCATTGATTTAGCGATAGGGGCGGAATGCCAAGCCGCTCAAACACCATTCCATTGGGGGAGTCCCAGCCTTAGACGGACAAGACAGAGGCCAGCTTAGGGGCTGATTGACTTAACCGAATAAAGAAAAGTGTGGTTTTCCCATGAGCTTTCTCTAAGCTATTTCACGATAGGGATTTGGGATAGACTCAGACGCTAGCAGTTCCTTGTGAGATAAAGCAAGTCGAAAAAAGACGAATCATCAAATCAATCAGGTTCACAGTTGAAGTATGTCCTCAAGATGCATCCACTGAGACTATGATTGTCGGAGAGGGCTTTTTAAAAGCATTGATTGTGTTCAATCAGCCACTCTCCTTTCTTTGACGGCCGGTGGGGTTGAAAGCAAGTCCGGGCACTACCAAGCATTAGCCCAAGAGAAGCGATATCGCAAACTTCTAGCATTTCAGGGCGAGGGCAAGAAACAAAGCCAGTTTCGCTTTCAAAGTCGAACATCGGGCAATCGGGCTTTCAGCGCTGAGTTTCCAGACTAAGTGAGTTACAATACTCTGGGACTAAGAAGATCAGTTTCTCTTCATCACGGGGCGCATTCGTCTATCGATCTTAGTCTTAGATAAATTGGTGGTAGCCACTACGTCAAGAGCAAAGATAAGAGATAGATAAAGAGAAGATTGCCTTTTCCTCGATGAGTTGAAGGTTTGTGACTCCTTCGCTTCGACCGTACCTTCTTTCTTTAGTAGCGAGTAGAACTTGAAAGATAGGGGTCAACGCCACAGGCATTAGCCAAAACAATAGAACTTGACAGAGATTGAGTTGAAACAGCATTTCTTGTCACCATGACCAGCCCTGACTTGACTGGTGGGTGAAGGAGAGAAAGTCTCAGCGCTAACTCACTAGACGGACAATCGACCCTAGGGAGAGAAGCTACCCCGATTCACTAGCCTAGCCTGGGAACATCACTTCCTATAGTGGCAGGTAGTTGAATTGAAGGAAAGCGGCAGCTAATTGAATGGGTTCTGTCGCACCTGATTCATCTTCAACCGAGATTACATCACATCAATGAAGGAATGCAAGTGTAGTTTTCCCCAGATCTAATGTCTGATTTCGACCTGATCTTGATCTATTAGAAACGAACTGCCCTACGTTCAAGAAAGAAAGACTGTCTGGCTGTAGCCATGTCGAATGGAGAAGGAGGGGCTTCAAGGGCAGAGGCACGAAGTGAAGCAGCTTTCCCAACCCAAGACATAGGTTAAGAAGCGGAATGGGGCAAGGCCGAGGAACCGCCATCTCTTTTCATTTGTTTTGGGTATTACCAAACCTAGCCTAGCCTTCGTCAATCACACTAAAGCGGAGCACCCAACTATGGCAAGGCCCCCTTCTGTAAGGGTTAGGTTAGTCAATCCGGCCCGAGACGCGTTCGTTGACAAAACCGCCGTAGGAATGGAGACCTTTCAATAGAGCGGAGTCGAACTGATCAACGAGAAAGAGGCCCTATTAACTATAAACGAATACACCACAAGATCGAACTGCACTCATACCTCTCCCGCATCAAGTTGACCGCCACCCCCCTACGTAGTGATTATATCAATCATGTACGTAGGTAGGCCCCCCATTCTGATTGGTATATCATGAAAAAAGAAAGCCATTTGCACCAGGCGCACTGCGCTTTCCCTTGCCCAGATGTTCGCCTTTCTAAGTCAAGTAATGGTGACCCGCCGAAGACTGGAGCCTCGTAACATGTTGACGAAGACCTCCGAACTGAGGATTCGATCAGTAGAGGGGGCTACTTTGCCTCCCCGGAATAAGAATAGCCCCGCTCTCTAGCCGACGGATCCCCTTGATTATATAACAGGGAAGGAACGTGTCACATTAGAAGTGAACAATCAGAGATGTCCTCTAATCACCACGATGAGGCTGGTCCCTCTTTTAGTAGACTCAGCTATGAATATGAATGAAGAAATGAATGCCGGGCTCTTTCTTTCACTGCTAACCCCAAGAAGTTTCTTAATGCTGATACTTTCTCTTTCGTCGAGCCCTGAGCTTGTGGTCCTCTTTGAGTGTGGGTTCAATTGGATGAATCTGTCAAGTCAAGGTCAACGTACATAGCAGCAAGGATGGTGCATCGCCTATTTATCGTTCTCGCTCGGGAGCCAAAACCGAACACGCCTGCTACCTACTGTACTGGACCTTCGACCCGGCATTCTACCCTTGTCGAATCGGAACCAACCACCACTGCATTGCGCTCGAACAGTTGAGCGGCCGCCGGCCAGCAACTTCCGTGCACAGATAGAGATTCATTCTTCGTACCTGGTCCAACCTCACAATCCTTCGCGGGTTGGTAAGGAGTCAGTCTTCTTTGGTAAGACGGAATTGGACAAAGAAAAGAGAGTGCTCGACCGGAAGAACGGCCAACAAAACAAAGACCGTAATTACATAGATAACTGCTCCTCCCTTTCTCTGTCTTTAAGGCTTTAAGTCGAACCGTATGGCGGCTGGAAAGAAAGACGACCTCACCTTCTCGTAGATGGTGTCAGTGAGAGCAACTTGAGTCTCCCCCGTTGACCTTCTTTTGTGGATAGAATCTTCAATGAGTGTAAGCAAGCACCCAACCTAAGAAAGGTGCTTGTTGAGTAAGGCTGGCTTTCGAGCCCAAGCCCCTTGTATAGGTTGGGTGCTTGAGCGCTTCTCATATCGATCAAGGCTTTCCTTGAGTTTTCAAGTTGGGGCGCGTTAGCTAGGCCCTTTTCTTGCGGGAGTGATAACGCGCGCCCTGTAGTTTTTTTTCTTCGCTTGCTCTGCAGTACGAGCCTCATACAGAGCCGCGCCCTTTTAATATGATGAGAAGAAGAGGGGCCGCCCTCTTTTCTTTTCCGCACCAATCCTTTCCTTATTTACTAGTCAATTTTTTTTGGGGTGTATAGCTCAGTTGGTAGAGCATTGGGCTTTTAACCTAATGGTCGCAGGTTCAAGTCCTGCTATACCCAAACCTACCTTACTATAGTAGGTGATGCGTAGTAGCGTTCAAAGATCACTCTTTGGCCTTTAGACTCGCTTCAGCGACTTTGCCCTTTAAGTGACAAAGGGGGTGAGCCGCTCCAAGCCGAAAGCGATAGCGAATCCCGAACTTGCCCACGCTCATCCAAACCGGCCTCAAAAAGCGATCGGAAAGCAAAGCCCTTCCTTCCAATCCAAGCCGACGAAGCCGCCCCTATATCTAACCACCGCTCACCCCGATCACATATTGGCACGTTCATGATGCATCATGATCAAAAGGCCCTAAAAAAGACCTATGCATCAGTGTACTGTCATGATCATATATTAGCTCGATTTTCTTGACGGCTTGAAGGCGAAGCCGCCTATTTCTTCGGGCAAAGGGCGCTCCCTCCTCCTAACTCCTTCCACTTCTCCCCGGGACAGGGACTACGGCTTGACCTTCGAGGAAGAACTCCGTGGGACCCCTCCTTTTAGGGCGCCTAGATAGTGAAAGGTTATCCCTTTGCAACGCTGGAAGCTAAGCAAAGTCACGAAGCTGGCTGACTACGCTCGAGCAGAGCTCAGGCCCGGAGGTGGTGGCTGAACTCGCCACAGAGTTCAGGAGCGAGTAAGACTATCTTGGTGAATGCAATAAGAATCGGCTGCTCGCCGCAGCAGAGTGCTTTGCCCATGCTGCTATCCGCCGCCGAAGCGCTCTCATCAAGGAATTCGTGCTTGGATGTCGAGATCAGGGGACTCTATCCAATCCATGCGGCGAAATCTATTTGTGGTGGAACAAACTCAAATCCAAATATATTTTCCGATACAAGAGATCGGCCCCGAAGCAAGGTATGGTGGGTGCCAGCAACTTTCACTTGTTAGGAGTAGGGGCTGAAAAGAGCTCTTTGTATAGCTTGGCTTTGCTGGGCTTTGATGCTTACAACTTAGAGAAAGGGGAAGGTTTGAGAAAGGAGCTTTTTAGCCCTTTTGCTGGATTGTTGGTCCGCGGCCCCGCTCTATAGATAGAATGAATAAGGAGAGGCCTATCGATGACATGACCGAGCCACTCTGTTACTACTCCTTACCTTACCCCCCTTGTCACTTAAGGGGAAGCAAGAGAATGGGGCCCGCTGGAAACCTTCGCCTTCGGCTCCATACTGATCGGGCCGGCCGGCCATGAAGGGACATTACGAACTTCTTACTGGTAATACTGGGCTGTATATGATCCTGATCAGTGATCAGTATATTTTCATATTCCGGATCCTTATGTGCTTTTTTTTTCTTATACTAGCGGCGGCAGATCCATTAGTAAACAGGAGCTGCTATCGTTCACCCGGCTGGATGTCAATCTGACGGATGGATAGGCGTAGCAGAAAATAAAAGATAGGGTCAATTACGAGAGGAAGGCGGAGGAAAGAAGACGAGAGAGCAAGCCCCAGGAAAGTATAGGTTGGCTTGCAGCTACCACGGCCGTAAGAACGACTCGAAAGACGGGCCCCCGCCCCGATAGTAGCGATAAAATCTTTCGGAATCCAAATTATATCGTGGTAGCCTACAATGGTTGCTTTCCTATGCCGTTCCATTCATACGAAGCCAAGCCGATCCGATTTAGGCCTAGGACCCAACTCCGAACCCTTTGCCTGGCCTCGGGTGGTGGATCGAATGAACACTCAACTGCGTCATCACGGCAGCGATGGATGTTTAACCTTTCTTTATATCTATTCCTTCTTTCTCAATAAAGAGAAAGGCGGGGATGGACTCTGAAATACTCCTCCGATCGGTTCCGACAGTCTTTTCTTCACCTTCTCTTCTCGGCATGATCCAGGCGTTCAAGCTAGCAGATCAAATCATGGGTTTTCATCCCCGGAGAGGCAAATGAGTCGGTTGGTTGAAATGCGGTTATGCCGGGTGGACTAAAGTCAAGTGGGAGGTGGTATCGTATTATCTTATAATAGGAGGACGCCTGCTTTTAGCTCTAAGTCATCGCTTCCAATCCTATTCCTATAATAGAACGCTTTTCTTTTTTTCGGTATGCCGCTCCGCGAACAGAGCGAATGAAGAGAGATCCAACCTAATATCATGAATATCCTTCGCCCGTTATCTCCTCATCTTCCTATTTATAAGTCACAGCTTACTTATTTATACTACTCACTTTTTTTTTTTAAGGAGAAGCATTCCTTTCCTATTCCTAGGCACTCTAGTTGTTTTCTTTTTTTATCTTCTTTGTGGGTTCGATGGATTTTTGTCAGTCCATCCTTTCACAGATTGGGTTCTCCCTGGGCGATCGAGCCCTATCTTTCTTTTTCATATATATGGGCTGCTCCGGGGGGCTTGCCTTGGGAATTGCTTTTGTTGTGAGGACCTTACTCACTACCGAAGCGGCGCCATATATTGGGAATATGATGATGCCGTCTGGGGCGGCTTCGGAGGCGCTGCCGCAGGCACCAGCACCGACGGCCCCTGATCAAGGGCAGGTAGCCTTTGCCGAGAGCTCCACTTGGCGAGAAGCCCTATCACTCCCAGATAATTCAACGGCACCGGAATGCCTACGTAAGCATGTGAAAGACCAAATTCATACGCTTTTAAATATAGGCAAGAAGAATGCCGTGGCTTTAGCCGGGGGCCCCGCACCTGGAACCAACTCAATTTATTGATTAATACCCCTTCGGGGAGGAAGAGCTCTCGGTAGTTGCGGTGGCATGACATCCGAGAACTCAGTCAATAAATCTGTTATTGCTTTCCGAATTTTGGCTTCCCCAACATTTTGTTATAGTAGCTAGGTGGCTAACTGTCCCCTTTCGCGCACTATCACGAATCTGAAGTGCAGAAACCAACTTTATCCTCTTCTATTTTATTACCCCTAGAACAAAACAAAACACGGACTTTTATCGCATGAGCCCTATGATTCATTTACTATTTGGAACCTACGACGAAGAACCTACTGAGGTCAATCTTTCCCTTGAAGTTTGGCTTTCCACTCCTTTTGCCTTCTTTCCTTGCCCATCTCCTTCTTTCGCTAAGGCGAACTGCCCCCATCCCCTGATAGTTACCGCTCCGTCCCCCATCTCGCTTGAGAACGACGCCCTTCGCCGGCCGTTAGGTCCGACGCATAAACTCCTTACTATGTAAGAATAACCAGGGCATTCGCAGACTCATACTGAATCGGTTAGATGGTTCGATTCGCTTGCTTCATCGGCTACCGGCTTTTGTGGTTTGGTTTGTGGGTTCGAGTCAAGGAATGCCGCTTTGGTCTTTACATTAGAATCTAATCTAGCAGTTCCGCTCTTTCCTTTCATGTCATGAAGGCAATGTCCCTAGTGCTGGATAAGAGGCTTAAGAAGCTTAAGATGAGTTCCATTGATAAGAGTCTATCTTTCTTACCCGGCTCCAGGCCATGGAAACTGGTCGCGGTCACAGCACAGGTCGAGTGGGCCAGGATTGATTGACTCGAAACAAGGCTTTCACAACCACCGTTTTAAGGAGATTACTTAGAGTAGCTAGACGGATTCACCACTACTTATTATATAAAGAAGAAGGAAACCTGGGATTAGACCAATAGCGCCCCCACCCTCCATTCATGACATACCATTAGCATCCATTCCCCATCGAGTTGACTAGACCAAAACCCGGGACCTTGCAGGTATCGGTCACTTTGCGAACTCAGACTTATTTGCTAGGCTGATAGTTGCCCTTCCTCTACCAGAAATGCAAGCTCAAGCTAAAGACTCTCTCTCGGCCTATTCCGGGTGATAGTAAGACATAGCCTCATCCTCTGGGCTTTCTCGGCCCGGTATGCCTAATCCTGAAGTGGAGCTAGGGTAAGACAGGTAGCCTAAAGAACTTATAGCTCACTCAGTCAGTTCACTTACTCTTCTTTCTTTCGTAAGCCTTAGGAAAGGAGAGATTCGGTATTAGCAAGTGAATCAGAAGCGGAGACTGGAAGCTCTGCGGTTGTTCTCGAGGGTATACTTCTTACTCTTACCTCAGGGTATATACTATCTTAATCCTTACTGGGCGAGACTCCCTTGATAGCAAGGTTAAAAAGCCTAAACACCCGAACTCAGTCTTAGACTTAGAAAGTCCTAAATGAATAGGAACTTCTCTTGTTCACGCTTCTGATCCTAAAGAAGGGGTGACTGCGTTGTTTTCGTCTTATGTCGATACCCGCTATTGAGAGCCCTTTCAGGTTGTTGTTCTTTCGCTACGGTATGGTATATAGTAATGATTCGACATATCCCCATTTCTCTTGAGTGAGGTAAGTGAGGCGAGGGTGCTTACCTACTCTATCGAATTTTGCTATTCGAATAGGCTTTTTCAGTCCAAATGCCCTATAGAAGGAATCGAACAAATAAAGTCTTTTCAGATCTATAAGCTGTGGGAAATGAAGTAGAGTTTTGTTTTCACTCGGCTTGAAACGTGCCGGACTAACCCCTGTTATCCCCTGATCCAAGGGGAGTTGCTGATTTTAGTCTTTCCATCCTTGATGATGTGCTTCCTCCTCTTCTTATTTGCAGAAGTCTCAATGATTGGAGCTACGACATCGGCCTTTGATAGCTCATGATGGGGGATACTTGGTTGTTCTGGCCTTGCCATCGAAAGCACACTTTTTCCTCGATAAACGCCCTGACTTCTTTTATAGAATATCGCTTCTGCTGTTGTTGCTGCTGTTAACGGATTTCTTGCTTTCGCTACGCCCCTCCGCTTCACTCACTAGCTTTCGAGCTGCACTCCCTTGGGTGGGGTGTAATCAAGGTTTATCAAGTATAGAATCAGAAAATAGGCAGCTAATGAATCCCCATCTGTTGAAGTCAGTCCTGCTTCAAGTGTCCTAAGATCCGGAAGAAGTAGATTGGTTTGTTCACCGTTCAGGGGTGGAAGATTCAACATTAACTGATTGAGCCACAGCAACAACAGCTATAGGAGCAAATCTCCTTTAGGTTAAGCCGGTACCACACCACGAAAGCTCGAAGGTACGTCCCTTTCCCGCAGCTACCTTAATCAGCAGATAAAGGAAATTGAATCTGCTGCAATAGTCGAAAATGCTGCTAAAATAGAGGTAGTCTTGGTCCTTGAGTAAGGCCCTTGAGCAAGGATATCAACACAAACAAAAGAAAAGGGAACACGAAGAGATAAAACGATTTCCTCTTCTTAAGATAGGGCGCATTTTCATACACCCACTCTAAGAGCGGAGGGGATTCTTTCTAAGGGAAACCAAACCCCTTACTACAACGAGGGACATTCATTCACTGACTATCTTTCAACAAGGTTGAAGAAAAGCCTAATGCCTTGACCCATCGGGAGCTATCAAAATGCCGATATCAGCCCCCAAAAAGGTGATTGATCAAGAAGGTCGTTCAAACCGAGTCGATGTAGGAACTTCGAAACTCCACTTCTTCCTCATCTTATCTTATTCTTACTTATATTGCACACTTTCCAGGAACTTGGGGGATAGCTATACTTGTTAAGCAAAGCAGGAAGGCCCGTAGCCGTAGCGTCGAACGCATTTTCTAAAGGCGGGTAACGGTAATCACGGCTTGCCGAACCACGAAACGAAAAAGAGCTCCGGATCAAGGAAAAGCCATAAGAGGTCTTTCTCTTAAGAGGCGTTTATTCGAAAGGAACAACCCCAAGAACCCTATAGCTACACGTCCTGAAGCAGGAAAAGAAGCTGCTTGATAAGAGGCTGTGGTACGTCGAAGGCTTTGAGAGGGATTTCCAAGTAGGTAATCCTGTGTTGACTGATTCTTAGAAGTAAGAAGAAGTGTCAATCCGTCTATCTCCGTTCGTGGTCCATATCCATGAACCCCTCACTCCTTCATGAAAGGAAAGATGTAGCTCCTCACAAGAAAGACCGCCCATAGAAATGAATCAGAAATGCAAGAGAGAGTGCGCTAATGTAGAAGTGTACTGCCTAGGCCTAGAAAAGATGTTGGATAGCCTCTCCTCTTCCGATAGAGTGATAAGAGAAACTCACCCTCGGATCGCTCACTCCAACAGTTAGTGGTTTATTTCCGAGACCGATTACCGAAATCGAAATAAGCTCAGTCCGGAATCCGGAATGTCGAGTAGCTTTAACAGAGGGAAGAGAATTGCTTACCAAAACATCTATTAAGACGTACCAGCCCTTCGTTCCCTTACTAAGTGGTAAAAGAGGGAGACTTTAAGGGGGATTCTTCGAGAAAGAAAAAATACAACCGAAACGCCGATACAGTCAAAGGATTAGGGCTTCAGATAAAAAGAATGATTTGACTCCTCAATTACCAAGTGTAGGTAAGGTCGCCAGGAAAGCCCCTCTTTTTGGGGGGATTGAGGGATATAGTGTAAGCATATGATCTTCCATCCTTACTTGGAAGGAAGACTTATATAGTTTCGAACCTCTAGAATGAAGCTAGCTATCACTCTTTTCTGCTGCCAATGGATCGAGATGATACCCGACATCAGCATTTCGTTTAGATGAATACTTGAAAAGAAGCCCTTAAATCGCACGGTTAGGGCAGCGAACCGACGCTCAGACTCCTTTGATTACTCGGACTTCTCGCTAAATCTTATGCAAGAAAGCCTAGTGTTTTAGAAAACTCTTTCCGTTAGTGGTCTCTCATTCTCATTCCGGATTTAACCACTCGTCGCTCACTCTTCTTTTCAATCCTTTAGGACTTTAAGATATGTCCTGAAAAAAGCATCTTTTTTTCCTAAGAATCGTCATGATCTAAGACCCCTCTTGACTGACTTAACATGCATTCTAGCAGCTTCTGAAATGAAAACCCGATCCATGGAACCATCTTTTCTTTTCAAAGAAAGAGCTTGTTGAACCAGCTCCCCTCGTCCTCAGACAGACCACTGGCACCCAACCTCTTTACTAGATTGGACCACGGGTCGTCACTCCTACATCCAAGATGTAGCACATCCCCCCGCGAGAAGGAAGGGAGGTGGTGATTAGGATAACCCCATTATGGTTCTGGATCAAGGTTTTCAATAGGTGCTGCCCCCGCCTTCACTTCTCGTTCCGTATACTTTTGTCCTTCCCTCGTTCCCTGCCTCGATTCAATACCTCTAAAAATGGTAGTGAGTATTCGGCTCACCTCAGCTCGCCTGTGACATAGCATAGCAAAGCTAGCCTTCAGAGATCTCTTTCCCCAAAAAATGGTTGATGCAGTGAAGGTTTTTTAAAAGTGAAAAGACAGAAGGGACCTCGTCTAACTTTTCTCCTGATGCTGAGTCTAGCTCACTTAGGGGTTACTTGCCTTTAAAATCGCAGCCTTTCTCATCCCAAGCACAGAGAAGACGCCCTTGGTCTTTGTTGGTGGGACAGTAGACGGTGTTTGAAATAACCATTGTTTGCTATGAAATAGAAATTTCATAAGAAAAGAAAGCTTTTAACGTAGGTCGGATCCTAGCGTCGAAAAATGCTTTCCGACTTGAATGATCGAATCGATTCCACTTTTCACTTTGTCGAGATTGGCTTGGTCTTCAGTGTACCAAAGTACAAGATCGAATCGAACCCTATAGGCAGGCTAAAAGCGCTGTCCGTCTTCATGGCCTCAATAATACTCAGTATTCTACTGGCCGAATCCCTTTCGCAGCACGGAGTCTACCTCAATCTCCGTTAGTTCCGTTTCGGCTTTTGCCCCAATTTCCCACTTCCTGGTGAGGCAAAACCTCACCACACCACACCCCACTACACTAAACTTGGGGAGGACCGGCCGCTTTGCTTGTCTTGTATCTTCGGGATACGAGTTGGCGGTCTTCTTTCAGAGAAGGTGAATCTAAGAGTCAGTATAATGGAAAAATTCGTTGCCGATTTCGTTTCGAGTATGGGTTTGGCTCTGCCTCTAGCTATTCTTGTAGGCATTAGGGCTGGCGAAATGATAGAAGAATGAAATCTTCTGAATATGGACCGAAAGGTCACTGAGTTAGCAATAAATGTTGTTAAAGAAAAGATAATCGAGGAACTAGTAATTCTGTTTCGAGTATATCGCGATACTACTGTAGATGTGAGCTTACCAACAGGAGTCAATCTCCAAGAGGTAATCGAGCGTCTCTTTGATATTGAATTCAGTTTACGTCCCCTTTATCGAGAAGAAAGAGTAAGCTTTCTAAACAATCTTTATTGTGATCTTCTGTCTCAGGGAATGGAAAGTGAGTACTTTCTCCAAGTTATACAATTTCTTGGAGGGTAGTCTTTTCCGTTTCTTCGGATGATGGGTCAATCATTTTTCCTATGAATGAAAATGAATCGAATCCTATCAAATGTTTCTATTTCTCCTTTGAATTTCTCAACCATTCTGAAATCTGCTCTCTAAATGAGATGGAATTCCACGAATATGCAGGCTAGAAAGATGTTATTTGCTGCTGTAGTAACCTTTCTAAATCGAATTTCCGCCTTTCTTTTTGGACGTTTTCTAGGTTCAGAAGGAAGGGCTATAATGCCCCCTGGTATTCATCTCGTACTTTTTGGAGGACTTCTTTTGTTAGTGATATTACTCTTTCATCGTTATTCTTTTCATTTGAATGAAAAGTACGGCTTTCGCCTTGTCTTTATCATTTTAATTTCCATTCT